>Ga0325400_1001668_pt1 | contig 18641 bp, 12 predicted proteins | sample PopdelMetagenome_2_FD_205662 | JGI IMG/M metagenome (GOLD analysis project Ga0325400, IMG submission 205662) | Populus deltoides microbial communities from Bellville, Georgia, United States - Xylem-PdKOR-R1 | ecosystem: Host-associated > Plants > Phyllosphere > Stem > Wood/Secondary xylem... | reverse complement strand
ACAGACCCAATTAACCCCTAATATCGAGTCAATCAATTGACTGAAATGTCCAACCGGTTGACCATCACCACAAGCCAACTGGTTAGCCAATTTAGACCAATTGGTTGACCAGCAATAACTAATGAGTCGGTCGGTCGGTTCAACCAACTAGTCGATCAAATTGGGATTTCTAGAATTTCGCTAGTATTCAACACTTTAGAACCCCAAAACAAACAATCTAATCTTTAAATCCTAAAGTTCTAGATATCTAATCAGTTTTTTTTTAGTCAACTAGCACTATAAAACATCAATTCAAACCTTTAAATCCTTCAATCACCAAAACAATATAAAAACCCTAAACTTCTTAAATCCATCCATAATCAATCTCTTAAACAAAAAGGAGGGATAATTACTTGATTCTTCAACCTTTATCAAACTCAAAACTTAAGTTAAAACTGAAATCCTTGTATTTTTTATGAGGAGGTCACAGTAGAAAGAAAGAAAAAAGGAAAAGAGAGAAACAAATTACGGCAACCTTTTCTTTAAATACCTAGATTAGTTGAGTTGTGTTATGGTCTGAACTTTGGACTTTGGCCTATTATGTCAAAACATGGATCTTACAGCACTCCCTCTGTTATACAAAATTCATCCTTGAATTTAAACTTTAAGAACTGAAGTCTTACCATCAAGATCAAACAAGTATGGATACTTGTTAAGCATTTCCTCCTCATGCTTCCATGTCGCCTCTTTGTGTGGGTTTCCGCTTCATTATTTTCACTGGTTGGACTTTACAAGACATATCCTCCCTTAGCTCAACTAGTTAAACCTCCAACACACTATGGATCAAGCAAATACTTTATCAACATCAAAACATAGAACACCATATACATGGAGGATAGATTACGCGGCAAGGCAAGTCTATATGCTACTGCCCCTGCTCTTTCCAAAATCTCAAAGGACCCTATTAACCTGGGACTAATTTTCCCTTCTTTCTAAATATGATTATTCCTTTAGTCAGAGAGACTTTTAGAAATACATCGTCACCCACTGAAAACTCTAAATTACATCTCCTCTTATTCGTATAACTCTTTTGCTTATTCTGGATTGTTCGAAGCTTATCTCGGATCACCTTAACCTTATCTGAAGTATTTTGTATTAACTCGAGACCCATCAATCTCCTCTTACCAACCTCATACCAACATATAGGTGATCTACACTTCTGACCATACAAAACCTCATATGAAGCCATATTAATACTCGTTTGATAACTATTGTTATACGCAAACTCCACTAAAGACAAGTATTTGCTCCATACAACTCCAAAATCAATCAAACAAGCTCTCAACATATCCTTCAAAATCTGTATAGTCCTTTTAGGTTGTCCATCGGTCTAAGGATGAAAAGTAGTACTTAACTGAACATTAGTCCCTAAAGTTTTTTAAAACTTCACCTAAAACCAAGAAGTGAACTATAGACCTCTATCGGACATGATTGAGATTGGCATACGGTGCAACCTCATGATCTTGTTAACATAGATTTCTACCAGCTTTACAAACCTATATATCACCTTTACTAGCAAGAAATGAGCTAACTTTGTCAAAATAGTAAACTATTACCTAAACTAAATCGTAACCTTCCTAACTCTAAGGCAAACTCAATACAAAATCCATAATGATCCTTTCCCATTTTCCTTTAGGAATTAACAATGGCTGCAAAAGCCCTGGTGGCTTCTGATGCTCACCCTTAACCCTCTAATAGGTCAAACATCGAGACACAAACTCGACAATGTCCCTTTTCATACCATTCCACCAATAACACTCTCTCAAGTTTTTGTACATCTTGTGAGAACCAAGATGTATTGTATAATCAGTTTGATATGTTTCTGTCATCACATCTCTTTTCAGATCATCCAACCAAGTCACACATAGCTTGGAATCAAATCTCGATACACCATCCTTATTAACAATAAAACTTGGAGCTCTCCCTAACTCCAACTCATCTTGAATCTTGCAAAATTGTTTATCCTTCATCTGAGCTTCTTTAATCCGGTCTACCATTTGACTTAGCCTGAAAGTGAGCTAATAATGCTCCTAACTAACCAATCTCAAAACTGACCTTTTCATCCAACAACCCGTGTAACTATATAATCAAAGGTCTCCTTATCTCCTGAATATAAGTCAAACTACCTATAGACTTTGTTCTCAATGCATCAACAACAACATTCGTCTTGCCTGGGTGATATTGAATTGTACAATCATATTACTTAACAGTTTTATCCATATTCTTTGTCTTATATTCAAATCCTTCAACTGGAAGATATATTAAAGACTCTTATGATTTGAAAATCTCTCACATGTCTCTTTATACAAGTAATTTCTTTTAATCTTAAAAGCAAATGCTTCTATATAGGGATAATTTTGCGTGGGGGTAATTTTGCTCATGCTTCTTCAACTTCCTTAAGGCATAAGCAATCACATTACCATTCTGTATCAAAACATAACCCAATCCAATCCTAAATGCATCATGGTTCATAGTAAAACAACCAGACCCTGAAGGTACTGTCATAATCAAAGTTGTAATCAACCTTTCCTTCAACCCTAAGAAACTCTTCTTATACTCTTCTGAATACTGAAACTTGATATTTTTTGTGTCAACTTTGTCAACGGAGTTGTAATTTATGAAAAAAATCTCACGAACCTCTTATAGTATCCTACTAAACCTAGGAAACTTCTAATCTCAGATACCATAGTCGATCTAGGCCACTGTTTAACCACCTCCACCTTTTGTGGATAAACCTTTATCTCATTCCTAGACACCATATATACCAAAAATCCAACACTCTCTAACCAAAATTCACTCTTCGAGAACTTTCCATATAATTGATAATATCTCAAAATTTGCAACATCAATCTCAAATATTATTCATGTTCCTCTTCACTTATCGAATAACCCAAGATGTCATCAATGAACACAATAACAAATCCATCAATCATGTCCATAAAGGCCGATAGTGCATTCATTAACTCAAAAGATAATATTAGGAACTCATAGTGCCCATAACGAGTCTTAAAGGTAGTTTTAGGAATATCCTCCTTCCTAATCCTCAACTGGTGATACCTCGATTGAAAATTGATCTTTGAGAAACATTAAGCTCCTCGTAACTAATAAAAAAGGTCATCAATATGAGGAAGTGGGTATTTGTTCTCAACGGTGACTTTGTTCAACTACCTATAGTCTATACACATCCTCATTGACTCATCCTTCTTTTTTACAAACAAAGTAGGTGCTCCTTATGAAGACACACTCGGATGAATAAACTTCTTATCTAATAAATCTTGAATTTGCTCATTTAACTATTTTAATTCTGTTGGTGTCATCCTGTAAGGTGCCATTGAAATTGGTTTCGTTCTTGAAACTAGATAAATACAAAATTATATCTTCTTATCAAGAGGTAGTCCAGGTAAGTCATCGAGAAAAACATTGATGAACTCCTTAATTATCAAAAACTTGTTCCATCTTCGGAACCTTCATACTCACATCCTGTATATAAGCCAAAAACCTTTGTATACCCTTTCGTACCATCTTTCTCATAATGACCGAGAGAATACTCGACGAAGATGATAACCCATCTACATGGAATGCCAACTCTATCTTCTCATCAAGCTTGAAAACCATTGTCTTATTCCAACAATCAACTAAGGCATGATGCCTATATAACCAATCCATACTCAGTATCACATCAAAGCCTACTATTTCTAAGATCACCAAATCACTCAAAACCTTTCTACCCTAAACCTAAACCTCACAATCAATATAAACATATTTCCCAAACATAACCTCATCCGAAAGGATAGCCACACACAAAGGACTCTTTAACAAATTAGGTTGTTTACTAAATCTCAAAGCGAAATGTGATTCACAAAAGAATGAGTTGCTCCCATGTCAAACAAAACTTTAGCTTTGAAAGAACATCTTAAGATAACAGTGTTGGATGCATGGGCATCCTGTTAAGTAAGGGTAAAAACTCATGCCTATCTCTGACCCCCTGGCCCAAAACCTCTACCACCTGCTCCACGACCCTGCTAGTCGCGCCCACCAGCTCCATGACCACCTTGAAATATGAAATGACTAGCTAACTGAGTTTGAGTAGGAGATGCAACTGATGTAGATGTAACGAGCATGGATAACCACTTGTTCAGACAATCCTTCAGTAAGTGATCAGTCGATCTGCAATCGAAACAAGCTTCTATCTACCTATAGAAAAATGTGTCATAATGCCTAGATCCACGAGACTGACACAAAGGCCTCTCATCTAGACCCTATGGTGCTAACTGAACAATATCCTGACTCTGTTTCTAACCACCTTCATTTATACCATGCTTTTCGGCTCCCCTAATAGCAGACCTTCACAAAAAAACTCCTTGATTGTCTAAATTACCTTATCGGCGTCCATGCCCTCTGTTAGGACCAGTATTATACCACAACTGATAAGAAAATTGACTCATTACCTTGGGTTTTTTTACCGAACCAACTGATAAACCATCCTCTAACTCTCATGCCTCAATAACTCAAGCATGATCCACTACAACCGCATATGTCTTAAAGTCATAAGCCCCAATAGCTTTGAATTGGTAACTATTAAGACTCAGAACATACCTTTTGATCTTCCTCTCCTCAGTCTGTACCAAATACCCAACATATTTGGACAACCACATGAATTCTACCTCATACTTTGTCATAGTCAAATCACTTTGAACCAACCTCTCAAACTTATATGCTCTAGCATCCCTCACATTTTCAAGTAGAAAGTGTTATAAACATATCTCAAAAAACTCAACTTAGACTCAAACCAGTTCATAGTCACCTCACCTTCCAACCTGAAAGATTCTAAAGTCACTCCATAATGATCCATACATCTCATGGCCTCACACATATGCCATATTGCATCAAAAAAACTATTATGGATCCTCAAAGTTATCAAGTCCCTTAAAGGTGGAAGGTGCTAGCTTAGAAAACCCTGACAAAGATATTTTCACTCCATGCACAATATAGGAAGTCAAAGATGCATTCTTATTCTTCTCATTCTCTATCTCAACTAAAAGATTAGCCAAGGTATACAGGCATGTCCAATCTTATCCAAACCATAACCTCCCTTAGACTTGACATCATCCTGAACTTCTACCTCCCATATGCTAACGAGAAGGGGTTTAAACCCTCTTTCTACCCCTTTTATTCTTGAGCCAAACAATAGGAATGTTCTTTAATCATTACTGTTACTACCTAATTTTTTACCCTATTTTGGGAAACAAAATTTGAAAGAAACCAAAAAATAGCAATAAACAACAAAAACCCAAAAAAAAATATGTTTTTGACATCTTTGCATCACTTGCAATGTCTTTTTCTACACGTTCAGTTGTTAATGTTCTTTTTAAGTTGATGTTGGTGTTGTTTGCTTTATTCAAAAAAAGATCAAAATACAAAAAAATATAAAATATAAAAAATATTTAGACAAAAGGAACAAAATAAAAAGAACGAAAACAAGGGACTAAAGTGAATTTAGGTTGCTTGTTGGACAAAGCAATTGGGGAAGAAGACAAAAATTTTTACCTATAAATAGGTGGTTATCTCACATAAGAAAGGGGGGGTAAATTTTAGGGGGTAAAAAAATAAAATAAAATTTTCACTCTCTCCCACACAAAAACAAAACCCGAGCCCTAATAAACCTAAACCTAGCCGCCAACCCGTAAGAACCGAGCCCTCCTCTCTAAACCATCTTCTCCAAAAACACGTAGGAGCCATCAGCCACACGAAAAAAAAAAAGACAATTCTTCTTCAATTGAAGCATAACCATTTTTTTCATCGACAAAGTCTCGCCCTTTTTCTCCACCATCTCTACCCATTACCGAATCGGCTGCCAACCATGAAAACAACCTAAAAAGAAAAACAAAACAGACCACTGCCTCCTTCACATACTAACACCACCCAGTCATTATCCTCATTCTCTTAACCCAACGATCACCAACACCCCTAACTCCAACCTACCATACCTATACAAGCCTAGTCATCGTCTCCTCTGAACACCCAAAAATAGCAACTCCTTTTGGCAGCAAATCCCTTTTTAGAAAACTTCAATTGACCTCCTCTAACATTGTCAATAAAAAATCCACCGACAACCAAAAATAGGACCCTCATTTTCAAAAATAAGGAGAACAAAAACAAATGTGATCTGACTCTCCCAAAGCGTTTGTTATCTCTATCTCCACCACAATGGTAGCTTTTTCCCCTCTATATTCTTTCACCAGCATCACCACAGCAATGGTGTCTCCTCTCCCAATAATGGTGACCTTCACAACATAATCACGCTGAAAATCCATCGACTAGAATTAGCACCATCAGATTTGTCCCTTCACTCTTCCATTCCAAAAATAAAACAGTCATCAAGTTGCCCCTCTCCTTCAGCCGACTACCAACAGCAACTCACCATGATGTCAACCACATTTTCCTCCATTGGTCATTATGGTAACAACCATTAGAGAGCTCAAAAGAAAATTGTAGAGAGAAGCAAATCTTTAAAAAAAAAGGGAAATAAATTGATTGTGCATGTGAGATCTTTTTTGTTTACAGGTAACAAAAAACTACACAGTTGGCAGGGAAAGGAAGAGGTGAAGGAGCCACTTCAGATCCAATAGTTTTTTCCCTTCAATCGGTGATGACGCATGGATCTACGTGCCACCAGTGGTGGTGGTGGCACATAAATACACGTGCCACCACTGTTCCACCATTTTCAAGGGCTTTCCGGTGCTACTCCTGTACCTTCAAAAGACTCCAAACTTGATTCCTTTATTTCTTGGACATGTTAAATGCGTCAGAAGATCGATCTATAACCTTAATTCAATTTTTTGGAAAAATTGCTAAAATATTATAAAATTTGAGACAAATGCTTATTATTGTGTATATTTTTTAGACTGATGAACACTTTGGTTTGATATGTGTTATTAATTTTGAAATGACTTGATTATTTGCGTTGAATTATGGGTTTATTTTTTTGGGATTGTGATTGTTTTGTGGACAATTAATATCGGTACATGAGTTATAATGACATGATTTTATGGACACTCTGATTTATTTGTTTAGCATGAAATTTGAACGTAGTAGGTGACATTAATAAAATCTGTGGATGTTTGGTTTTTTTTGGTTTTGAGTCGATAAGCAATTATTTGTTTTGAATTAACATTGTGGTTAAAATAGCTTGATAAAAACATGTTATTTGTGTTTTGTTAAATAAGGCCTTAGTCTAGTCACTAAATCATTTTTGCACTTAATTTTGAGTTCTTCATATTTTCACCCTTTCATATTTAATATTTGGAATTATAACCGACACACGAGGTTTTTTTTATATTAAACTAATCGGTTCCCTCCCATAAAAAAAAACAAAAAAAAAAAAATCTCTCCTTCAAAAATACAATTTCTATTTTAATTTGCATATGGTCAAGTCTCTCAAAAATAAATTATACTTGCATATTTTATCATATTAAAAAATCATAAAAAATAGTCCTATATATTTGCATGTATTTTGGATTTAATAACCAATTTATTAAAGTCATGAGAACTTGGTATATATTTCAAAAATACCAACAAATTTATTTTGTTTCTTTTTAATATATGGAATTATGAACTTATATGTAAGATATATTCCCTATATTAAATTCAAAAACACTAAAAAATCTTTTTTTTTGTAGTATATGGGATTATGAATTTATACGTAAGATGTATTCCCGATATTAAATAAAAAGATAGTTTTATTTATTTTTATTTTGGCATTAGAACGGTTAGATTTTTAATCTGATAAGATAATAACCTTCTTACTGGGAAGGACTTTTCTTTAACCATAAATAGACCAACAGTTAGAAAATATAATATTTTCTTAGTTTATATGAGATAGATAAACAATATAGCTTATCTCAGGTAAGGCATATTAAGGGTACTAATACCTTCCCTTTACGCAATCAGTCCCTTTTCTTAGACTCTGAGACCAGTTAGGGTTTCTAGTGACCAAAAATACTAGGTGACGACTCTCATTCCCTTTTGTTATTGATAAAGGACAAGAATTCCTTGTCCTTTATTCCCACACCATTCTTGACCATCCAGACCTAAGAGGATTATCGTTGTGACGCCGCACATATACAACAATTACCAACATGGTCAGCATTAACTACACGTCTGGCTCTTGGTATTTTCCTAAAAGAATGCATGTATATCAACATAACTATAAAAGAGTTTAAGGAAGACAAACTAAACATGAGATTAAAGAATTTAGAGAGGAATGGCAACAAGACAAAATGGATCCTAAGTTCCACATATTACGGGGGTTTTAACTAAACCAAGTTACAGGGGTTTTAACAAAACCTGGCTCTGATACCACCTTTGTCACGACCTGAATCCCGGGTCCATGACTAGCAACGCAAGAGTGGTGTCATAAGGACACTCCACTTATGCTAAGCCTAAGAACATATATATCAAATGATACTTCAAAAACTCCTTATCATCAAATAGAACAAAAACAAATAATTCATAATACTTATTACATTGTCAAAATTTAAATTTAAATAAAGTAGTGTAATAATGAAGCGTCTAAAATATCGAATAAAAAAGAAAAGCCTCACGGAAGCTAGAAAGGCATACCAACAAACAAGGTAGCAGGAACTCTCAATCAAAGATTGACCTGCTAGCAAAAGTTAATAACCTTAAATAATATTAAAATGCAAGGGTGAGTTCAACCAATTTAGTAAATAATAACATTTAATATACATCTTAGATATTAATAATTTACAAGTTGTACATATCTTGATATGGATATACATACTAAGCATATTAACATAAGATAATGAAATACGTGTCACAGATTAGATGGCACCTGAAGGTGACCACTATGGGAATGTCAGTTGCCACAGGCTAGTGCCTCTCTCACCAACTAGGTATATAAAATATTATGTGCATATGGACTAATAACTCTCCGTTAGTATGAAATTACTAACAAATCTTATATCAAGGCATAATAAATATTTGCATCATTATCAAAGCAAATGAATGTTGTATCGAATAAAATTTAAATTCAACAGAATGCGAGTGTAAATCCAAGAATAGATGAGTACTTAGATAATAAAACAACATATATAAATATTCAAGAATTAATCAATTGTACTCATAACATAATCAAAACACATATATTATTTATATTATATTCATACTAAAGATTATCTCACTCACCAGAAAACAAAAGCAAAAGACAAACGGATGCAGAATCAAAGACTACTAAAGATAATTAGGAAAAATGTCAATATAACCTACAATGGATACAGAAAATACTCAAAACCAACTCCAAGAAAAATAACATAAAAGATTAAAACTCTAAACTTAGAGACCAAAACATAATTATAAAGTTGAATTGATTCACATGATCGATTCCGAACATAATCCAAACTGCTCAAACCTAATAGACACAATTAGCCCCAACTGTTAGGTCAACCGATCGACCGCCACCACAAGCCAACCAGTCGACTCGCAACAACCAGTCAACCAATTCAGTCAACCGGTCGACTAGTTGATCGAGATTTTTATAATTCCAATTTGTCAGTCTTCATCACTGTAAAACCCCAAAACACACAATTTGATCTTCAAGCCTAAAATTCAAGATATCTAATCAGTATATTTTAAACCAACTAACACCCTAGAACATCAATTCAAACTCTTAAATCCTTCAATCACTAAAACAATATAAAAAACCCTAAACACTTCCTAAATCCTTCCATAAATCTCTTAATAAAAAATAATAAAAGATAAGGATACTTACTTGTTGGGAGGAAGTCAGGTAGAAAGAAAAAAAGAGAGAGAAATATAAATTCTAGCAACCTTTTCTTTAAATTCTTAGGTTAGTTGGGTTGGTTTTTTGTTGAACTTTGGGCTTAGATCTGTTGGGTCAAAACATGGGTCTTAGAAATAAGATTGGAGTTTTTTTATAAAAAAAATTTAAACTTCTAGTCAAATATAAAGAAAACAAAACTAATTTTTTAAGTTTCTTAAATTTATATTGAGTTTGAAAAACACATTTTAAATATTCTCCATAGTTTTTCTTCACAAGTTTTTCATTGTTTTTAAAATAAAAAAATGAATAATAGCATGTAAAACATTAAATTTATTTTTTTATATTTTTATACTTGGAAATATTTATAATTAAAATGTATAAACTTTTTCATGATAATTTTTAAACAAAATACATATACTACAAAAATATGCAAAAAAAAATAACATTTAAAAATTATGTTCAAATAAAAAAAGGTAGATTTTCTTATTTATAGTGGAGAATCCTTAATAAAATTTGAATCAGAACACAGATGTTGACAAACCAAGTATTGTGGTGGTTGAATTTGTTGTATGAAGTTGAATTTGTGTTGAGATTTACTGGGGGAGGTGTGGCTAGTTGTTGAAAAAAAATGCATAAGAAATAAGAAGAAAAGGGGGATGGCGAGAGGAGGATGGATCCTCAAGTTATAAATTAAATATTATTAATGAATTTACTGACAAAATTACTCTGTCGGGCATTCCATCAGTCATTATGTTGGTAAAAAATGTCACATCATCGTATGATATTTTATTTTTAATTCCATTGTAAAATCATCTGTAAATCTATCAATAAAAAGCATTCCACTTAAAGAAAGAAGTGCTGACAAGGAAATGGGATGACCCTCACCCTAAATAGTTAAAAATCTAAATAAAAAAAAGTTTTGAAAAATACTTTTAACTTAAAAATATAAATTAGTTTTTTTTTAATAGTTTTAATATGCTGATAAAAAAATTAAAAAAATTTTTAAAAATATTTTAAAAAATAACTCAATTAGAAACACTTTCAAGTCTCAGTCAATTATGGGATAATAAACACCTTTGATATTTGCATCCACAACTTGTATACCCTTTAATTTTCAACTTTTGTTTTTTTCATTCTTTATAACACTATTTAACCACATTTAATATGAGAAATTCAAGTAAGTTGAATTGCAGAAAACATGGTAAAATTAAATTAACCCAATTAAATTTTTCAATAACTCATGAACTCATTAACCCCAACTTTTCTTTTTCTCAATTCATATCCATAATCACATCCAACAACCACACTCTCATGTCATAGATCACGTCACATTAAAAGGAAATATGAAAGTATAAATTATCCACCTAGTTCATTTACTCGTATTATCCCACAAGTTAGATAAATTTTTAAAAATATAAAATAAATATTAAAGCATAAAGAATTTCTTTTACTATATTATTAAACTAAGTTTAACATATCAATTTTGAAATCTCATAACCTAACTTTTTACCTTACTTAATTTTTAAATTAAATCACGGAGAAGTTAGCTCGAATTAAATTGATTAATTTTATAGATCTAAATATAATTTTATTGACTGGTAAAAACATTAACTTTTAACAAAACTCCAAATTAATAACTTTGTTTTTCACAAAAACTATTGAAACAATAACAAACTAGATCGATTTCAGTCTCTAAACAAACTATGTTATAAACTTCATTGAGTTTAATAATTTATTTTTTTATAATTTTTTTAAATTATATAATAAAAATATATAACAACAAATCATCAACTTAAAATTAAAAACTTATTTAAGATAATAATAACACTAAAAAAAACAAAAATAATAATAATAATAAATCATGCAATTTATTTCCTAAAAAAAAACTATTATAAACAATTAACAAACTAAAAACTAAAAAAACATATTCAGTTAATGAATAAGCTTGTCAAATTTATGAATGGGATAACTCAGGCTAAAATATCAAATTTATAAATCAAGTTATAAACTTCAATGGAATTATATTTTTTTTCCAAAACTATTTTTTTTATTTAACTTCTTGATAAATAAAAATATATACAAAAAATTTACAATCACAAAATAAAACATTCGCTTTTGTTCTTATTATAGCTGGCCTCTCATCAGCTTTCCATTCAAATACAGAAACTTCACTTAATTGATGAAATACCATATGCATTGTTGTCTTAAAAGTACAATTATTTTTCAAGACTGTTATTACACATCACTAAAACAGGCATGTTTGCCTGTCAAAAGAAGTCTCAACCAATTAAAGAGCGTGACCTAATTGAAGTGCAAATCACCAACTGTTTCGTGGACCATTGACGCTCTTGAAGCAGTGTTGCACGTGCAATAACCATTCCAGGAAAGAACATGAAGTGAGATCAGAACAATCTGTTTATTCATTATTGCAATCTAAAGCCTTTATTGTCTCTCTCCGCCACCTAGCGGTGTTCGGATCAAACCTCAACTCCCATGTAGGCCAGTAGTGCAAGTCCTGCTTCAACGTTAGCACTCGTGGCTTCCCATCCAGATTGATGGTCTTTACACGAACGAACTCATCATATCGTAATCCCTGATAAATGTAATACAGTACAAAGTGAAATAAATACTAACAAAGCATGCAGGATAGTTCCCCGATCAATTATTCTTGTACTCCTAATGCATATTCCGAGATGTAAGTACAGAGAAATTAGAGTATCATAAAAAAAAATGTTTGAGGAGCGAAACTAATTAGCATGCTAGTACTAGTCTACTCCCACTGTTTGTCTCTTGAGAGTCTTATTTAGAAGATTCTTAAGTGAACTTCTCATGAAAGTTGTGAACTGCTCCACAAAGGACATTCCAATTTTTGAAGAAATATGCCACTGGCTCACAAAAGGTACTCCTATTCACAATGCTTGTCATGGTAAAAATACACACACACATAGTTTTTCATGTACTGGTGGTATCTTGTGGGTTACATAATGTTGTGCTCAAAGAGTCGCATCCCCCAAATTCAGACTTCAAAAGTGTGATTTGTATCATAGCTTTAGTAAATAGATACCAAAATGTAATGATGCCTTTATTCTTGTTCTTTCTTTTCTTTTCTTTTTTCCTTTTTTGAAAGGAAAAAAAATCTAATGAAGATATAATGCACACGCATTTCCTTGCTTCCTACAACCCATATTCAAAAAACAGTCATCATGTTCCCGCAACAAAAGACACTATGAAAGAACTCGAAGCTAAAAGTCAATTTGTTTTAATCAACTGTTTCTGTTCCTTGTATTCTTTATCCTTTTTCCTAATTTACTTCATAGCTTTCCATATATTCTATTGTTTTTAAGAATTTGCGGTTTCCACTTGGATGGAAGCAAATGCACTGATTGCAGATGCATTCTATAAAAAACAACTCCACACAAAAAAATTACATGAGTGGCCATACCTTCGTCACATTTACAAAAGCATCCAAGTCAGCAGTGGGTTTTCCATTGACTTGAACAATCCATCTAAGAGCACCTAGAGCATATCTATCTGCAGGACTTCCACGGCAGCACCTATGAAATTGAGAAAATGTCAAATATGTATTCAATAAGATCAACATTTGCAGTCTTATGTGGTTGATTATCATTGGGGAAAATATGCAGGACAACTTAATAGTTAGAATGATGCCATTCCTCTGACATTGGTTGACTTCTGATTGAAATTGGGTAGGAATTCCTTTGTTGAAGACCATTATTCTTTCATGACAAATTTATATTGACTGTATCCAGCAAAACAGCCATAAACATATCATTACTAAGTTCATCTTGCAAGTAATTAGCAAAAATTTTCGAGTCCATTTCCATTCACATCATGTAGACTGTAACTGTAAGGCTATATTCTTATTTTTCCAACATTGCAAAGGTAACTCTTTTCTCAACATCAAGAAACAGAAAAAAAAATAAGTTTTTTTTTTTAAAAGAAAGAAATAGAACTTTTAGGACCCAAAGAAAAATTCTTACATTGCTGCATAGACACCATGACCTTCACCAGGAAGAAATCCAAGGGCACGAACTGCTGGATGAGGATCCTGAACAAGACAGCCGCACCAATTTACTGCTCGTGTTGTACCATTACCATCCCTAATGTCTGTTCCAACAAGTAGATCAACTTCACCTCCCTAGCAAGCCATACAGAAAAGGGCATCAGATCAATTTACTTACATCAACATCAGAGATTATACCAAACAAGCTAAAATACTTCACAAACCAGACGAGAAATAATAGTTATAATAACATGTCAAACACAAGATAATGATACCTCTATCAGGTTTTAGGAGCATAAACTTACCTGCCGACAAATTGTAATTTTAAGCTTCCCATCACTGTCAACACAGTTCTCTAATGCTTGACATGCATTTTCTACGTCTTGGAAGCAACTAACTGGCTCTTTGTTGATTGCCAACAACATATCGCCTTGTTTTAATAGATTCTCAGTGTTAGATCCAGCCAAACAACCTTTAACACGCAAAACTTGTCGTCTCATTGGGTCTTTCTTTACAAGTCTCTACAGTAAAATATCAGTCAAGTTTTGATGTTCAGAATAATGATACAACGTTGTACTACAGCATTTTTCTGCAAAGCATGTTAAGTTCAAGAGAGCAGTTATCCAGGACAAAAACCAATTGAAAGACATTATATTATCAGAAACAATATTCTATTACCAGAAACAATATTCAATTAAAACAAGATTAAGATTGGAAAATGCTCACTCTCAAAAGCTCAAGTTTAAGACCATCACTTTCATGATTTTTATTGAAAGAATTTTCCATGAAAATGTTAACACACATTCATTTGCAAACAAAATAAAAGAAACATGAGAGAGTGGCAAGCTAAGATTGATATGCATTCTCTGGGCACAAGCAGAGATGAAAGAACAGAAATATTTTACTAGGAAGAAGACATACTTGGATCCATTCATCACCAAGACCAAAACCCCGGGCCTTTGAAAGCAATCTAGAGCAAAGTTCCACCTCTAAAGTCCTAACAAGTGGCATTGACCTTTTGACACCGTTTATGAGAATAGAAGCCCCATTTGCACCAGATATGATTTTGTCAAGTACTTGGCTAATCATGTAGATTGGGACACCTCGAACAAATTGATGATCCTTTGATGTAGTGTGACTAGATTTTGGCTGAAAATGAAGATTCAAGGTTATTACATACTATCATAATAAGGCAAATCATGACAAGTAGATTAGTGGTGAAAACCTTATTTGAAAAGCTCCCCCATATAGCCTGAACCTTTCCATGCTCATTACATAGCACACCAGTAAATGCATTACCAAAATCTGAAATACAGAACAAAATAAGACACTAAATCTAAATATAAACACGATCTTGGGAAATTCAAATTTATTCTCTTACCAGTGTCAAGCTCAATCACTTCCATATTTATTGCTCTATACCGTGGACGATCAGCATAGCCAAAATTTAATGCGACATAAGGGTTTGTCACAATTGATTTCCTAGACTTTGCTCGTTGATTTTTACTTAACCCGATCAGATATATTGGATCTCCACGACATAACGCAGGCTCTGTCTCAAAAAGCACAAGGATGATCGTTACAGTGAATAGCTTGGATCTACTTTCAGTTTACTTGGAGAGAGAAAATTGAAAGATCACTCACACTAACACAAATAAAATAGGCAAAAAAAGGCTGAGATTAAAGGATTCATCAATCCAAGACTAATTAAAGAAATGAACCAAGATTGAACATTCATGGATGTGACTCATTGTTTTCACTAACTAGCATGTTTCTATGGGCTCAAGCTTTTCCCAGCACTGCTACTCAGAATAGTAGTGGTATTGACTAACAAATACAAGGTAGCTGTCAGTTTTCAATGTTGTGGCTTGCATAAACAAGTCAAGCTTGAACTTGGACTTGGATCTAAATTGACCGAGGTAAGCTCAAGCTGAATCTCTAAAGAGATAAATTTGAGTTTCTTAACTCTCTGCAAAATTTGAACAAATAGTATTTGGCTCTACTTGACTTTTTTTGCAGTCTAATAGAAGCCCTCACCCTTGACCCTCCTCCCTCAACGATGAGAAGAATATGCCACTACTGAAAATCGAAGGTGAAAGCAAGCACCTAAATAAGGTAGAAGTTCAGAATTTAAAAAGAAAATAAGTTCTACGGGATCATATAATATCACCTGGGACTAAATACATAGAGCCAAACCTACCAGGAAGTAACTCAGCAGCACAAACCATAGAAGCACCAACAGCTCCCAGAGCAGAGGGATCATAACTAACAAGAGCATAATTGTAAACAGGATGAAGAAAGACAACCTGCAATGAAGTATAGGCAGTAATTGATATACCCTCAATGGTTTATAATAACTTCATGGCATTACTTCGAAAATGTTTACCTCCCCTGGAATCTCGATAGGAAAAGCAGCAAATGACAGCATCACATCACATGCAGATGTTTCAACGGTGTTCTTGTCAATAGCAACCAATCCCATGTCTTGAGAATGATGAACAACAACACCAGTCCCAGAAGAATGCACTGAATGGATGCCATCAAGCAAACATGATGGCGGCACATTGACCTGCAAGTATAAATATCTAATTTGATATCCAATTTCAGCATTCCTTGTCTCTTTTTTTATCAGCGAGATGTTCATAACAGACACTGATCAGATGATGACGTATCTTTGACTTGATAATTGAGAACATAAATCTGTTCAGACTTACACAGAATAAAGCATATCTAGAATCTGATTTCTAAATAAGAAAAATCACTAACAAACAGATAAATTCTCAGTAAAGAGACAAAGCACAGTAGTTTTGAAGGCTATGTCTAATTTCATTATTGTCATGTTATGTAGCAGCGTTATAGGAGAAAGTTCATAAAGCAATACCAGAAACAAATATGGAGGTTTCACAAGATGGTTGACTATAAGCCGAGGCATTTAGACAGCTGATTGGTGACAATAGGAAGATAAAACTTGTCACAGATTACCTCCAATGTTACAAGAGTGGGCTCCACCACACATTCCGCAAATGAAGCATTAGTTGCTGCTGCTATTGCACCTTCATAGCCATTCGAAACTGTAATTTCTGTGGTACCTGGAGTCTCCAATTTCATTTCTCCAATTTCAAGCAAGGAACGGTCAGCAACTGCAATTTCATCAGAGGACAAGTTCCCCTGTACCTGTTGCTTATTAGTTTTAACATCACACTCATCCCTGGAATGGGCCTCCTCAGAAATATGTTCATAACCGGCTTCCGTTCTCATAATATCATGTGCCAACTCCTGGTTGTTAGCTTGATCCGTACCTTCAGCAGGAGTTGATTCACTATTCAATGAAGATGCTTGGCTGTTTAGACCTTGAGTGACATTGCTACTACAAGGTGATAACTGCAGGGTGGTCGGTTGAATAGCAGGCCTTGCCATCCATAAACCAGAACTATCATCCCGTGTGTATATCTTCGGAGCATTGTACCATTCATGGCGATCAATTGTGACCAGGGTAGACTGCGGCCATCACAAGAGTTAAGAAAAAAAATTCCAACATCCTAAATTTGTTAATCAAAATAAAAGTAGTGTGCACTTGCAGAGAGATTATCATTCACAATTCTATTCTAAATATCAGATATTTTCACTTCCCATGGTGCTTTAAACACAATTTTCAAATTTATTGATTTATGGAAATGAATGGTAAGTCTTTCATTTTCATGGAATATGGTACAATTTACAAGAATCGATTCATCAAAGATTAGATATCTTAAACCTACACAACCAAAAAACAAAAAAAAAAACAAAAAACAGTGCAGGCAATGTCATGCTGCACATCAGCACATTTAACGCATTACCTTTCTTCGATGGCGATCCCTGTAGCTTATATACTCCAATGGCACTCTATCACCCCTACATAGCTTAGACAGAACAGAGATTACATCTTCAAGTTGTGATATCTCATCATCGGCAAACTTCTTAATGATGGCATGACGAGGAATGCCAGCCCTAGATAGCATGTATCTGCAAAATGTACAAATTCTTATCATGTAAAAAGAAATGGCCCCTTTGCTATTACATGGTTTCCTTAAAAACAAGCATCAAAGAGTCATCACACAGTTTTCCTTCTCCCTAAAAGCCCATCAAATTACTCAACAAAAACACTTCTATTTTGCCTTGAATTTGTCAATTTCATTCAGGGAAACAAAAAAATACAGGAGATGATTCATGGAATTCGTAAACTCAATCAAATTAAAAAAAAAAAAAAACACAGATATCTTGATTAAACTGACCCGGGGTCCGAAACATATACAAGACCACATTGGAAGCAGAAGTTTCTGGCCTGATTCAATTACAAAGTTGCACGCGTTAAAATGATGAAAATGATGAGCAAGAGCACATAGTTCAAACACAATAAAAAGAACTGCAAACACTTTTAGTTGCTTCACAAACAATGCTAACTGAAATAAATAAATGATTAATAGATGAATAAACCCAACCAACCTGTTGATAAGACAAACGGTGTATCACTGCACCACTTACTTCTAAGAAGCGGTCAGGAGTTATCGAGTGCAAATCCTGAACCTGCAGCATAGGCGCATAAGCATACTAGTTTTTCTCCATACACCTAAGCAACATGGAATACAAGTGATCCCAGGAGAGCAATATGACCATGTACCTACACCAGGATAGACTTGGACATGAATCTATCAAGGACGGACATTGATAGAACATATGGACACAATACAATACAAACACAAACTTAGAATATTAGAAAATGTACTAGATAAAGTAAAT
>Ga0325400_1001665_pt1 | contig 18650 bp, 12 predicted proteins | sample PopdelMetagenome_2_FD_205662 | JGI IMG/M metagenome (GOLD analysis project Ga0325400, IMG submission 205662) | Populus deltoides microbial communities from Bellville, Georgia, United States - Xylem-PdKOR-R1 | ecosystem: Host-associated > Plants > Phyllosphere > Stem > Wood/Secondary xylem... | reverse complement strand
AGGTGCTGCCGGCCCTGGGCGAGGTGGAGGTCGACCAGGCCACCGTCGCCGACCTGACCGGCCGGGTGCCGGTGCGGGCCGAGGACCCCGACGACGTCGCCGTGCTCAAGGGCGACGCCCGGCTGGCCGACGTGCTGCACCGCGCGCTGTGGCGGCGGGTGGCCAAGCCGCGCGAGTCCGTGCAGGTGCCGCTGAGCGGCCGGAGGTACCGGATCCCCGAGGAGCGGCTGCGGCGCTGCGTGGACGACCTGCGCCGGGCCGGCATCTCCTACGGCGCCGGCCGGGAGCGGCTGGCCCTGTCGCTGGCCGAGGACGCCCGCCGGCAGAAGGAGGAGGCCGGCGGCAGCCCGACGGACGCCGAGACGCGGGCCTGTGCCCGCTCGGCCGAGGTCCGCGCGTTCTGCGACGCGCACTGGCCCGCCGTGGACGCCGCCGCGCTGGTCGCCGAGGTGCTCGCCGACCCGTCGGTGGGCCGGGGCGTGCTCACCGACGCCGAGCAGGACCTGCTGCGCCGCGCCCCGGCCCGCTCGGTGCGGGCGACCCGCTGGACGGCGGCCGACGCGGTGCTGGTCGACGAGGTCGCCGGCCTGCTGGAGCGGACGCCGGGCTACGGGCACGTGGTGGTCGACGAGGCGCAGGACCTCTCCCCGATGCAGTGCCGGGCGGTCGCCCGCCGGCTGGCCGCGGGGTCGCTGACCGTGCTCGGCGACCTGGCGCAGGCCACCAGCCCGTGGTCGGTCGCCGACTGGTCGGCCACCCTCGAGGCGCTGGGCCGTCCCGGCACGCAGGTGCGGCCGCTGACCACCGGCTACCGGGTGCCCGCCGAGGTGCTGGAGTTCGCCAACCGGCTGCTGCCGGTGCTGGTGCCCGGGCTGGCACCGGCCACCGCCGTCCGGTCGGAGCCGGGGTCGCTGCGGGTCCGGCCGGTGCCGGTGCTCGCCGGGCCGCTGGCCGAGGTGGTGCGCTCGGCCGGGCCGGGGTCGATCGGCATCGTGTGCGCCGACGCCGAGGTCGGCGCGCTGGTGGCCGCGCTCGCGGAGCAGGGCGTCGACGCGGCGGCGCTGGCCGACGACGGCAGCGAGCCGGCGCCGGTCGTCGTCGTCCCCGCGACCCTGGTCAAGGGCCTGGAGTTCGACCACGTGGTGGTCGTCGAGCCCGCGGCCATCGTGGCGGCCGAGCCGCGCGGGCTGCACCGGCTGTACGTGGCGCTGACCCGGGCGGTGAGCAGCCTGGTGGTGCTGCACCGCGGGGAGCTGCCGGAGCTGCTGGCCGTCTGAGGCCTCACTAGGGTCTCGATCATGGCCAAGAAGACGGTGTCCCTGCGCGAGGCCCTGCGAGCGCCGTCGGGCACGGTGTCGCTGGCCGACCTCGACCCGCGGGAGACCCCGTCGGCGCCGGGGGACAAGGAGTCCACCAAGGCGCAGCTGGCCGCCGACGGCGCCGAGCTCGCCGTCCTGCAGGAGAAGCTGTTCGCCGAGGGCGCCACCGGTGGCAGCCGGCGGGTGCTGCTGGTGCTGCAGGGCATGGACACCAGCGGCAAGGGCGGGGTCATCGAGCACGTCGCCGGGGCGGTGAACCCGCAGGGCCTGGCCATCACCAGCTTCAAGAAGCCCACGCCGGAGGAGCTGCGGCACGGCTTCCTCTGGCGGGTCCGGCGCGCCGTGCCCGCGCCCGGGCTGATCGGGGTCTTCGACCGCTCGCACTACGAGGACGTGCTCATCGGCCGGGTCCGCGAGCTGGCCGGCCCCGCGGTCGTCGAGCGGCGCTACCGGGAGATCGTCCGGTTCGAGGACCAGCTCGCCGAGGCCGGCGTGACGGTCGTGAAGTGCATGCTGCACATCTCCCGGTGGGAGCAGAAGCAGCGGCTGCTGGCCCGCCTGGACGACTCGACCAAGCGCTGGAAGTTCAACCCCGGCGACATCGACGAGCGCGCGCTGTGGGAGGACTACCAGCGCGCCTACGAGATCGCCCTCGAGCGGACCTCCACGCAGACCAACCCCTGGTACGTCGTGCCCTCGGACCGCAAGTGGTACCGCAACTGGGCCATCGGTCGGCTGCTGCTGGAGGCGGTGCAGGACCTCGACCCGCGCTTCCCCGCCCCCGACTACGACGTCGCCGCCCAGCGCGACCGCCTGATCGACGAGGCCGACTGACCCCCTCCGCGGAGGTCGGAGGCGATCCCTGACGGTGGGAGGCCGTTGCGATGACCTCCCCCCGTCGGGGATGACCTCCCACCCCGGCTGATCAGCCGCGGATGCGCTCGCCGTCCACCCACACCCCGGCGACGTCGGCCGGCCCGCCCAGGGCGAACACCTTGGCCAGCGCGTCGTCGGGGCCGGCGGCCGAGCGCAGGACGACGTCGAGGGTCGAGCCCTCCGGCGGGCGCAGCCAGACCGCGTCGAAGCGCATGCCCACCGACAGGTGGCCGACCTGGTGGCCCAGCCCCAGCGCGTCGGCGCCGGCGGCGGTGGCCAGGTGCAGCAGGTCCGCCGGGGTCAGCGGCACACCCTCGGGCCCGAGCAGCTGCTGGCCGAAGTAGGCCTGCAGGCCCTCCTTGAGCAGGGAGAACCCGGTGCCGGCCCCGACGTCGGAGCCCAGCGCCACCCGGACGCCGGCCTGCCGGTGCCGGCGCAGCGGGAACAGGCCGCTGCCCAGCGCGGCGTTGGACGTCGGGCAGTGCGCCACCGCCGCCCCGCGCGCGGCCAGCACCGCGAGCTCGGCGTCGGTCGGGTGCACGTCGTGGGCCAGCACCGAGGCCGGGCCGAGCAGGCCGTACCGGTCGTAGCTGTCCACGTAGCCGCCGTGCAGGTCGGCCACCGCGGCCACCTCGGCCGGGTTCTCGTTCACGTGCGAGGTGAACAGGGCGTCGTCCAGCTCGCCGAGCAGGTCGGCGCCGGCCTGCAGCAGGGCGGGCGAGCAGGACAGCGAGAAGCGCGGCGTCACCGCGTACCGCGTCCGGCCCACCCCGTGCCAGCGGGCGGCCAGCGCCCGGCCCTCCTCGATCGAGCGCTCCGGTGTCGTCAGCAGGTCCTCGGGCAGCAGCCGGTCGCTGACGACCAGCCCCGACGTCACGCGCAGCCCGACCCGCGCGGCCTCGGCGAACAGCGCGTCCACCGCGGTGGCGAAGTGGGATCCGAAGACGAGGGCGGTCGTCGTCCCCGCCCGGACCAGGCCGTCGACGAACTCGGTGGCCACCGCGGCGGCGTAGGGAGGTGCGGCGAGCCGGCACTCCTCGGGCAGCGCGCAGCGGTCCAGCCAGTCCAGCAGCGGCATGCCCAGCCCGCCGATCGCCCGGACCTGCGGGTAGTGCACGTGGGTGTCCACCAGCCCGGGCAGCACCACGCCCCCGCGCAGGTCGACGTCGGCGGCGGGGAAGTCCTCGGCCGGCCCGCGGGCCACGACCACGCCGTCCTCGACCTGCAGCACCCCGTCGAGCGTGCGCAGCTCGCCGGCGACCGGGGTGTCCAGGAACGTCCCGCGGAACAGCGTCACGACGGGACGCGCGCGAGCGCGCCGAGCAGCGCCGCCGCCACGCTGACCGCGATGACCGCGGGGTCCTTGCCGGTGAGCTCCGGCAGCCCGATCGGGCAGGTGATCCGGTCCGGGTCGGGCGCACCGTCGGCGACCAGGGTGCGGCGGAACCGCGCCCACTTCCCGGCCGACCCGATCAGCCCGATCGAGGCCAGGCCCGGCGTCCGCAGCGCGGCGTCGCACAGCGCGGCGTCCTCGGCGTGGTCGTGCGTCATCACCAGCACGTGGCTGCCGGCGGGCAGCTCGGCCAGCACCAGCTCGGGCAGCACCGGCACCTGGTGCACGTGCACCTCGGCGACGGCGTCGTCCAGCACGGCCAGCCGCTCCGGGGTCAGCTGACCGGGCCGGGAGTCGACCAGGTGCAGGTCCAGGTCGTGCCGGGCCAGGATGCGGGCCAGCTCGAGCCCGACGTGCCCGGTCCCGAACACCGCCACCGACGGGACGACGGGCAGGGGCTCGAGCAGCAGCCCGACCTCGCCGCCGCAGCACTGCACGCCGTGCCGGTAGGGCGCCTTGTCCGACAGCGCGACCTCCACCAGCTCGGCCGCCCCGCCGCCGGCCAGCAGCTCGCGGGCCCGCTCGACGGCGACCGCCTCCAGGTTGCCGCCGCCCACGGTGCCGTGCAGCTCCGTCGCGGTGACGACCATCTTGGCGCCGGCCTCCCGCGGGGAGTGCCCGCGCACGGTCGCCACGGTGACCAGCACACCGGCCTCGCGGCGCCCGCGCAGCGCCTGCACGGCGCGGTCCCAGCGCATCAGGTCTGCCCCAGCACGCGCTCGGACTCCGGCCGGATCGGCGGACCCTGCGGCTGGGGCGGTGCGGAACCCCCGTCCCGCACGTGCGCGCCCTCGGCGGCCCGGGCCGCCTCGACGGCCCAGAACACCGCCTCCGGGGTGGCCGGGGAGGCCAGGTCCACCGACACCCCGGCCGGCCCGAACGCCGCGGCGGCCTGGCGCAGCGCCTCCCGCACGGAGAACGCCAGCATCAGCGGGGGCTCGCCGACCGCCTTGGAGCCGTAGACCGCGCCGTCCTCGTGCGCGGCGTCGAGCAGGGAGACCCGGAAGTCCTCCGGCATCTCCGAGAAGCTCGGCAGCTTGTAGGTCGACGCCGACGACGTGGTGATCTTCCCGGTGGTGGTGTCCCAGCGCAGGTCCTCCAGGGTCAGCCACCCCAGGCCCTGCACGAACCCGCCCTCGACCTGGCCGAGGTCGATGAGCGGGGACAGCGAGTCGCCGACGTCGTGCACCACGTCCACCCGCCGCACCCGGTAGGCGCCGGTGAACCCGTCGACCTCGACCTCGGCGGCGGCCACCCCGTAGGCGAAGTACTTGAACGGCTCCCCGCGCATCGCCGCGGAGTCCCAGTGCAGGCCCTCGGTCCGGTAGAAGCCGGCCGCCCACAGCTGCACCCGCGAGAAGTAGGCCAGCCGGACGACGTCCTCCCACGCCACCGACGGCCCGGCGGGGTCCAGGCCGCGCACCCGGCCGTCGACGAACCGGACGTCGGCCGCGGGCACCCGCAGCTCCTCGGCCGCGACCTGCGCCAGCCGGGCGAGGACCTGCTCGCAGGCGTTCTTCACCGCGCCGCCGTTGAGGTCGGCGCCGGAGCTGGCCGCCGTGGCCGAGGTGTTGGGCACCTTGTCGGTCCGGGTGGGCGCCAGCCGCACCCGGGACAGCGGGACGCCGAGGGCGGTGGCCGCGACCTGCAGCATCTTGGTGTGCAGGCCCTGGCCCATCTCGGTGCCGCCGTGCGTGATGAGCACCGAGCCGTCCTTGTAGACGTGCACCAGTGCCCCGCCCTGGTTGAAGGCGGTGAAGTTGAACGAGATGCCGAACTTGACCGGGGTGATCGCCAGGCCCCGTTTCACGTGGATCGACCCGGCGTTGAACGCCTCGATCTCCGCGGTGCGGGCGGGGAAGTCGGCGGAGTCCAGCACCTGCTGCCAGGCCTTCTGCAGCCGGTCGGCGTGCCGGACGGGCTGGCCGTAGGGGGTGTCCTGGCCCGGCGCGTAGAAGTTCCGGCGGCGCAGCTCCTCGGCGGTGAGGCCGAGGGTGGGGGCGCAGCGGCCCAGCACGTCCTCGATCACCAGCATGCCCTGGGGCCCGCCGAACCCGCGGAACGCCGTCTGCGAGGTCTTGTTGGTCTTCGCGATCCGGCCGTTCACCCGGACCGCGGGGATCCAGTAGGCGTTGTCGATGTGGCACAGCGCCCGGGCCAGCACCGGTTCGGAGAGGTCCAGGCTCCAGCCGCCGTCGGAGGTCAGCGTGGCGTCCAGTGCGGTCAGCCAGCCGTCGTCGTCGAACCCGACCCGCCACTGGGCGAGGAACCCGTGCCGCTTGCCGGTCATCGTGATGTCCTGCGCCCGGTTCAGCCGAAGCCGGACCGGGCGGCCGGTGAGCCGTGCGCCGAGCGCGGCGATCGCGGCCAGGCCGTGCGGCTGCATCTCCTTGCCGCCGAACCCGCCGCCCATCCGCAGGCACTGCACGGTGACCTCGCTGCTGGTCAGGCCCAGCACGTGCGCCACGATCTCCTGCGTCTCGGTGGGGTGCTGGGTGCTCGACTGCACGAACACCTGGCCGTTCTCGTCGACCTGGGCCAGTGCGCAGTGCGTCTCGAGGTAGAAGTGCTCCTGGCCGGCGAACTCGAACTCACCGCTGAACACGTGGGCCGACGCGGCGAGGGCCTCCTCGACGTCCGGGCCGCGCAGCAGGGTGGGCCGGCCGCCCTGGAAGGACTCCGCGGCCACCGCGTCGCGCACGGTGACCAGGGCGGGCAGCTCCTCGACGTCCACCTCGACGGCGACCGCGCCGAGCCGGGCGGCCTCCAGCGTCTCGCCGAGCACCCAGGCCACCGCGTGGCCGAAGAACATCACCTCGTCGGGGAACAGCGGCTCGTCGTGCTTGACCCCGGCGTCGTTCACCCCGGGGACGTCGGCCGCGGTGAGCACCCGGACCACCCCGGGGACGTCGAGCGCCCCCTGGGTGCGGACGTCGGTGACCCGCGCGTGCGCGGCGAGCACCTGGACCGGCCACGCGTGCAGCACGCCCTTCGTGCGGCCGACCAGGTCGTCGGTGTAGAGCGCCTGTCCGGTGACGTGCAGCGCCGCGGCCTCGTGCGGCACGGACGCACCGACGACGGCGCCGAGGGGGCGTTCGGACAGGGCACTCATCGCGCGACCTCCGCGGCCGTCTTGAGCAGGGACTGCCGGAGCATCGCCCGGCGGTAGGCGGCGCTGGCCCGGTGGTCGTCCAGCGGGGTGCCCTCGGTGGCCAGCACGTCGGCGGCCGCGGCGACGTCGGGCCACCGCGCCCCGACCAGGGCCGCCTCGGTGGCGCGGGCGCGGATCGGGGTGGCGGCCACCCCGCCCAGCCCGATCCGGGCCTTCACCACGACGCCGTCGACCACGTCGACCCCGACGGCGACCGCGACGCTGGAGATGTCGTCGAACCGCCGCTTGGCGATCTTGGTGAACCCGACCAGGCCGGGTTGCGGCTGCGGGATGCGGACGGCGCGGATCAGCTCGCCCGCCGTCCGCACGCTGCGCCGGTAGCCGGTGAAGTAGTCGGCCAGGGCCACCTCGCGCTCGCCGGCGGCCGAGACCAGCACGAGCGAGGCGTCCAGGGCCAGCAGGCCGGGGGCGGTGTCCCCGATGGGGGAGCCGGTGCCCAGGTTGCCGCCCAGCGTGGCGCCGTTGCGGATGAGCACCGAGGCGAACTGGGGGAGCAGCAGGTCCAGCAGCGGGACGGCGCCGTCCAGCCGGGCGGCCACCTCGGACAGCGTCACCGCGGCGCCGATCTCGACGACGTCCTCGCCCACGGTGACCCCGCGCAGCTCGGGCAGCCGGTCGATGGCCACGACCTGCCGGGCGCGCAGCCCGCGCAGGTTCACCTCGACGCCGTGGTCGGTGGACCCGGCGACGACCACCGCGTCGGGGTGCTCGGCGAGCAGGGCCAGCGCCGCGGGCAGGTCGGCCGGGCGGGCGAACCCGGGGACGGCGGTGGGCACCGCGGCGGGCGCGGGCCGGTCCTGCCGGCCGGCCAGCGCGTCGTCCTCGGCGGGGGAGGCCAGGGCGTAGGCGGCGTCGCGGATCGGCCGGTAGCCGGTGCAGCGGCAGAGGTTGCCCGACAGGGCGTGCAGGTCGAAGCCGTTGGCGCCGTGCTCGGGTGTCGGCTCGCCCGGGGCGCGGTCGGGCCGGTAGAACTCCGCGGCCATCGAGCAGACGAAGCCCGGGGTGCAGTAGCCGCACTGCGAGCCGCCACGCACCGCCATCTCGTGCTGCACCGGGTGCAGGTCCGCCGGGGTGCCCAGGCCCTCGGCGGTGACGACCTCCTGACCGTCGAGCGCCAGCACCGGCACCAGGCAGGCGTTCAGCGCCGTCCAGCGGGTGGGCGTCGTCGTCCCGGGGCGGGCGACCAGCACCGAGCAGGCCCCGCACTCGCCCTCGGCGCAGCCCTCCTTGGCCCCGACCAGGCCCGACTCCCGCAGCCAGTCCAGCGCGGTGGTGTGCGCGGGGACGCCGTCCAGGGGGACGGTGCGCCCGTTCACGGTCAGGCTCGGGGACGTCATGGAGCGGGCTCCTCGGGGTCGGTGCGGGGTTCCAGGGTGCACTGTGCAGGTTGCGGCCAGGTCTCGGCGGCACCTCGGACCGTTGTGGAACGGCGGCGTCCCGGGTTCCATGGGCCCCCACACGAGCACGGAGGCACGAGGGATGAGCGCGGCCCGACGGATCGGCACCCTGGCGAAGCTGCTGGGCGCCGTCGTGCTGGCCGGGGTCCTGGTGGCCGCCGTCCTCTTCCCGGTGGTGGGCGGGCTCGGCGTCACGGCGCGGGACTCCGCCTCGCTGCTGGACGCGCTGCCGGTCGAGCTCACCGACCGCACCCCACCGGGCAACACCGTGGTGCTGGCTGCGAACGGCGAGGTGATCACCGGGTTCTACGACGAGAACCGCGCCCCGGTGGCCGCCGACCGCATCGCCGAGGTCATGAAGCAGGCGATGGTCGCCATCGAGGACGCCCGCTTCTACTCCCACAACGGCCTGGACGTGCAGGGCACGCTGCGCGCGGCGGTGACCAACCTGGTCGCCGGCGACGTGCAGGAGGGCGGCTCGACGCTGACCCAGCAACTGGTCAAGCAGACCCTGCTGCAGACGGCGGAGACGCCCGCGGAGGCCGCCGCGGCCACCGAGCAGACGCTGGAGCGCAAGCTGCGCGAGGCCCGGCTCGCCCTGGCGCTGGAGGAGACCTACTCCAAGGACGAGATCCTCGCCCGCTACCTCAACATCGTGTACTTCGGGCAGAACGCCTACGGCGTGCAGGCCGCCGCCCGCATCTACTTCTCGGTGGACGCCGTCGACCTCACCCTGCCGCAGGCGGCGATGCTCGCCGGGCTCGCGCAGAGCCCGACCAACGACGACCCCACGGTGAACCCCGACGCCGCGACCACCCGCCGCAACCAGGTGCTCGACCGGATGGCCGCGCAGGGGATGGTCACCCCCGCCGACGCCGCCGCGGCGCAGGCCGCCCCGCTGGGCCTGGTGCCCGGTGCCGCCCCGCCGCGGGGCTGCGTGCAGGCCTCGGTCGGCGCGTTCGTCTGCGACTACGTGCAGCGCTACCTGACCCAGACCCTGGGCATCAGCCAGGACTCCCTCGAGCACGACGGGCTGACCATCCAGACCACGCTGGACCCCGACCTGCAGCGGGCCGGGGACGCCGCGGTGCTGCAGACCCTGCCGATGGGCGACTCCCTGGCCGGCATGTTCACCGCCGTCCAGCCCGGCACCGGGCACCTGCTGGCGATGAGCGTGAACCGGGTGTTCGGCTACGACCCGGCCGACCCGGCGCAGGAGTCCTACAACCTCAACGTCGCCGCCAGCCAGGGCTCCGGGTCGACCTACAAGGTGTTCACCGCCGCCGCGGCCCTGGCCCGGCAGTACTCGCAGTACTACACGCTGACCACCGCGGACCCCTACGTCTCCCGGGTCTACCGCGACGGCAGCGAGCCCTACGACGTGCGCAACGCCGGCCGCTACTCCCCGACGCTGGACCTCGCGACCGCGCTGTACCAGTCCTCCAACACCTACTTCCTGGCGCTGGAGGACGCGCTGGGCAGCGTGGAGGAGCCGGTGCGGATGGCCGAGGCGGCCGGGCTGTTCCAGTTCAGCGACCCGGGCCTGCCGCAGCAGATCATCGACGAGAACCGGGGGTCGTTCACCTTCGGCGCCGAGGCCACCAGCCCGCTCGCCCTGGCCAGCGCCTACTCGACCTTCGCGGCCAGCGGCACCCGCTGCCTGGTCACGCCGGTGACCGCCGTCCTCGACCGCACCGGCGCCCCGCTGACCGGTGCCGACGGCGCCCCCGTCGTCCGCGGCGACCAGTGCACGCCCGGGGCGATCAACCCGGGCGTGGCCACCACGATGAACCAGATCCTGCGCCGCGACGTCGAGCCCGGGAACCCCGGCCAGACCGGGTCGCGGGCCTACGTCGCCGGCCACCAGATCGCCGGCAAGACCGGGACGTCGCAGGACAACTTCTCCGCGGCCTTCGTGGGCTACACCCCCGAGATCACCGCCAGCGTCATGGTCCTCAACCCCAAGCAGAACGAGGACGTCGGCGGCTTCGGCGGCAACAAGCCGGCCACCATCTGGCGGGCGGCGATGGCGCCGATCCTGGAGGCCCGGGGCAGCGGGCAGTTCCCGCCCGCCGACCCCGTGGTGGTCAACGGCAACACCCGGCCGGTGCCCGGCTGCGGCTCGGTCTCCTCCTGCCGCTCGGCGCTGGCCGCCGCCGGGTTCGTCGCCCAGACCGTGACGGTGAACGGCAACCGGCCGGCCGGTGCGCTGCTGGGCACCAGCCCGCCGGCCGGGGGCCGCGCCGTCGTCGGCCAGGTGGTCACCATCCGGGTCAGCAACGGTGCCTCCTACGTGCCGCCCGCGCCCGCACCCGCGCCGGCCCCCGCCCCGGGACCGGCGCCGCCCCCGGGCGCGCCGGTGCCGGGACCGCCGGCGGTCCCGGGGCTGCCGACGGACTAGCCCGTGCGGTGCCCGGCGGCCGACGTCGGTGGCGCCGGCGGTGCTCCGCGCGCGAGCCGCTCGTCCACCGCCTGGGTGAGCAGCCAGCCCGCGACCACCACCAGGTGCAGCACGAACAGCCACAGCCCGATCGCCACCACCCCGCCGACGACGTCCAGGCCGCCGAAGGGGGCGCCGAGGGAGAACGGCAGCCGCAGGAACAGCACGAACCCCTGCAGGAAGCCCGACAGCGAGGCCGCGGTGAAGAACGCGCCGACGAGGATGGCCCGCCAGCGCAGCATCCCCGGGGCGACCACCCGGAAACCCCACACCAGCGGGACGGCGAGGGCGAACAGCACCGTGTAGAAGCCCACCGCGACCGACCCCACCCGGCCCCAGAAGCCGTGGGTCTGCAGGTCGGCGAGCACCGGCACGACCATGAGCACGACCAGCAGCAGGAACGGGGCGACCACCAGCAGGGGGACGACGGCCGCCCGGCCGCGCCAGCCGGTGAAGGTGTCCTCCTGGCCGGTGAACCGCAGCAGCGCGCGGCGCAGGCCCTCGCCCCAGAAGGTCATCGGCAGCAGGGCCAGCAGCCCGCCGACCCAGGTCAGCGTGGTGCCCGCCTCGGCCAGGTCGGCCAGCGCGTCGGGGGCGCCGAGCTGGTCGGGCAGCACTCCGCCCAGGGTGTCCAGGTAGCCGCGCACGGTGCCCGGCGAGGTCAGCAGCGAGGTCAGGCCCAGCGCGAGCAGCAGCAGCGGGACGACGGAGATGCCGGCGTAGAAGGTGAGCCCGGCGGCGATCAGCGACAGGTCCCGGCCGCGCAGCCCACGGCGCACGGAGCGCAGCAGCCCGCGGGTCTCGGAACGCCAACGGGTCACCGGGCCCACTCCACCACCCCGTGGGCGGCGGCGCCCGGTCAGACCACGACGACCTCGCCGGAGAAGCCGCTGACCTCGACCTCGCCGGCCGCCGACACCGCCACCACCACGTCGTCCGCGCCGATCCGCAGGCCCTCCACCCGCAGCGCGCCCAGCGGGGCCGGGCGCAGCGGCGCCACCTCCAGCCGTCCGGCCGGCACGTCGGGGCGCAGCCCCAGCACGGCGGTGAGGACGGCGACCGACGCCGCGGCCGACCACGCCTGCGGGCGGCAGGACGCCGGGTAGGCCAGCGCCCGCCGCACCTCGGTGGCCGGGTCGCCGGCGAACAGCTCGGGCAGCCGCTGGTCGAAGGACTCCCCGGCGGCCAGCACCCCGCGGACCAGCGAGGCCGCCGGGGCCTGGTGGCCGTCGCGGGCCAGGCCGGTCAGCGCGATCGCGGTGTCGTGCGGCCAGACCGACCCGCAGTGGTAGGTCAGCGGGCCGTAGCCGCCGGCGGTGGTGGCCATCGTGCGCAGCCCGAACCCGGAGTCCATCGCCGGGGACCCCAGCCGGGCGGCGACCGCGGCGGACTCGTCGGCGTCGAGCAGGCCGGTGCCCAGCAGGTGGCCCATGTTCGAGGCGGGTGCGTCGACCGGGGTCTTCTCCCCGTCCAGCGCGATGGCGGGGTAGCGGCCCGCGGCGTCCTCGACCCAGAACGCGTCCCGGAACCGTGTCGCCAGCTCGGCGGCGCGGTCCCGCCAGCGCTGGGCGCCGGGCCGGCCGAACGCCTCCAGCAGCGCGGCGCCGCCGAGCAGGGCCTCGTGGGCGTAGGCCTGCGCCTCGCAGAGTGCGATCGGGCCGTCGGCGATGCGTCCGTCAGCGAACCGGACCGAGTCGTGGCTGTCCTTCCAGCCCTGGTTGGCCAGGCCGGTGCCGGTGCGGTCCAGGTACTCGCAGAACCCGTCGCCGTCGGGGTCGGCGTCGGTGGCCAGCCACCCCAGCGCCCGCTCCAGCGGGTCCAGCAGGGCCTCGACCTGGTCGGCGGGCAGGCCCCAGCGCCAGGCGTCGTGCAGCAGGCACACCCACAGCGCGGTCGCGTCGACGGTGCCGAAGTAGACCGGCGGCAGGAACGGGGTCGTGCCCTCCTCCGCCACGGGCGGCCGGCGGATCTCGTGCAGCACCTTCCCCGGCTCCTCGCCGGTCGCGTCGTCGCGGCGGGTGCCCTGCCGGGCGGCCAGCGTGCGCAGGGTGCCGCCGGCCAGCTCGGTGCCCAGCGGCAGCAGCAGCCGCGCCGTCCAGAGGCTGTCGCGGCCGAAGAGGGTGAGGTACCAGGGCGCACCGGCGGCGGCGAAGACGTCGTCGGGCTCGGTGGTGGTGACCATCCGCAGCCCGGCCAGGTCCTCCAGCGACTGCCGCACCAGCGGGGCGAGGCGGGAGTCGTCGCAGGTCACCCGCGGGGTGGACCAGGTGGACGCGGTGGGTGCGGCGGCGGTGACGCCGCCGGGGTCGACCACCCGCACCGACCACTCCAGCGCCACCTCGCCGCGGGGCGGGACCTCGACGGCCCAGCTCAACAGGCCGTGGTCGCCGTGGGCCTCCAGCCCCGGGACGGCGACGACGACGCCGCGGCCGGACCAGCCCTCGCCGTCGGGGGCGACCAGCGGTCGGTGCTGCCCGCCCTTGACCTCCTCCACGGTGGCCAGGTCGGTGGCCAGGGTGAGCACCACCTCGGCGTGCACCGGCCGGGCCGCGGTGGACACCAGGCGCAGGGTCTCGACCAGGCCGTCGGCGGTGAGCGCGCGGCTGGTCTCCAGCCGCACCGTCGGGTCCGGGCCGGGGTCGCCCAGCCCGCGCAGGACGGCGACGTGCCGGCTGGTGCCCGTCCCGGTGCCGCCGCCGCCGATGCCGTCGGGTGCCCGCCCGGCCACGGTCACCCCGACCACCGACAGCACCCGGACGTCCCCGCAGTAGACGCCCTCGGCCCCCCGGCCACGGACCGCGCCGTCCCGGGCCGACAGCACGCTCACCGGCGCGCGCAGGCACACGTCGAGCTCGTGCACGGTCGGCTGCAGACCCGGGTCGCTCGTCATTCGACCGATCCAACCTGATCGCTGGGCGGACGCACAAGCTGGGCCCGACCCCGACTTGACAGCGGGTCGGCAGCGGCGCACTGTGCCAGCCATCACTTTGGATCGGTCAAATCGGAAGAGGTGCGCGGTGGACCCCGACGACGACGTCGAGCGCCCGACCCTGGCCAGCGTCGCGGCCCTCGCGCAGGTCTCCAAGCAGACCGTCAGCAACGTCCTCAACGCCCCGCACCTGGTCAGCGAGAGCACCCTGGACCGGGTCCGCGCGGTCATCGACGAGGTCGGCTACCGCCCGCTGCGCGCCGCGCAGCAGATGCGCAGCCACCGCTCCCAGCTGATCGGCATCCGCATCGACCCGGTCCGCGAGGGCCTGGGCGGCATCGTGCTGGACCAGTTCCTGCACGCCCTGACCCGCAGCGCCGAGGAGTCCGGCCACCGGATGGTGCTGTTCACCGCCGACGACGCCGACGGCGAGGTCGAGGCCTACGACGAGCTGGTCGCCGGGTTCGCCGTCGACGCCTTCGTGCTCACCGGCACCTCGCACCGCGACCCCCGCACCGCCTGGCTGCGCCGCCGCCGGCTGCCGGTGGCCAGCTTCGGCCGGCCCTGGGACGACCCGACCGGGCGCAGCTGGGTGGACACCGACGGCGCCGCCGGCACCCGCGCGGCGACCGAGCACCTGCTCGCGCAGGGCCACACCCGGATCGCCTTCCTCGGCTGGCCGGTGGGCTCGGGCACCGGCGACGACCGGCGGGCCGGCTGGGTGGACGCGATGTCCTCGGCCGGCCTGCCCGTCGCGGGCCTGGACACCGGGCTCCCCGACGACCCCGCCGTCGCGCAGGCCGCCGCGCTGGGCCTGCTGGCCGCCCGCGGGGTGACCGCACTGGTCTGCGCCTCGGACTCCCTCGCCCTCGGCGCCCTCGGCGCGGTGCAGGAGCTGGGCCGCCGGCCGGGCACCGACGTCGGCGTCGTCGGGTTCGACGACAGCCCGGTGGCCGCCGCGATCGGGCTGTCCTCGGTGGCCCAGCCCGTCGTCGCCGCGGCCGCGGCCTGCATCGACCTGCTGCGCGCCCAGCTCGACCCCGGGCCCGGCGCCGACGCCGACGAGCCCGTGCTGCTGGCCCCCCGGCTGGTGGTGCGGGCGTCCTCCGAGCGCGGCGGCCCGCCCGCCGTCGTCCCCCCGGTCCTGACCACCCCCTGACCACCCGGCCGGCGGCACCGCGCCGCCGGGCACCTCGACGAGGAGGAACCCCGTGAGATCCCCCATCCGACGGTCCGCGCAGGCGGCGGTCGCCGTCGCCGCGCTGTCCCTGGCCGCCGCCTGCGGCGGCGGGTTCGACGACACCGCCGAGCAGCAGGAGTCCGGCAGCGCCTCGCTGACCATGCTCATCGCCAGCTCCGGCGACGCCGAGACCCAGGCCGTGCAGGCCCAGGTCGACGCCTACGAGCAGGAGTCGGGCAACACCGTCGAGGTCCAGGTGGCCGCCGACCTGTCCCAGGAGCTCGCGCAGGGCTTCGCCGGCGGCAACCCGCCGGACGTGTTCTACCTCGACGCCAGCCGGCTGGCCGACCAGGCCGACGCGGGCAACCTGTTCCCCTACGTGGACCAGGTCGACGACGTCGACGACTTCTACCCGAACCTGGTCGACGCGTTCACCTACCAGGACACGCAGTACTGCCTGCCCAAGGACTTCTCCACCCTCGCGCTGGAGATCAACGACGCCGCCTGGTCGGCCGCGGGCCTGACCGAGGCCGACTATCCGACCACCTGGGACCAGCTGGCGTCGGTCGCCCAGCGGCTGACCACCGGCGAGCAGACCGGTCTGGTCATCGGCGACACCCGCGACCGGGTGGGCGCGCTCATGGTCCAGGCGGGCGGCTGGTTCCTCAACGGCGACGGCACCGAGGCCACCGTGGACACCCCGGAGAACCTCGAGGCGCTGCAGTACCTGCAGACCAACCTGGCCGCGGGCTCCTTCGCCTACCCGAGCGCGGTGGACGCCGGCTGGGGCGGCGAGGCCTTCGGCACCGGCAAGGCCGCGATGACCATCGAGGGCAACTGGCTCGTCGGCGCGATGGAGGCCGACTACCCCGACGTCGGCTACACCGTCGTCCCGCTGCCCGAGGGCCCGGACGGGCCGGGCACGCTGTCGTTCACCAACTGCCTGGCGGTGGCCGCCGACAGCGACGCCCAGGACGCCGCCGTGGACCTGGCCACCTACCTGACCGGCGCGGACGCGATGACCGCGCTGACCCAGGACACCGGCGTGCTGCCCTCCCGCCAGTCGCTGGCCGACGCCTACCTGGAGCAGTTCCCGGAGCGGCAGGCCTACGTCGACGGCGCCGAGTACGCGCAGGGCCCGGTCAACGCCCCGGGTGCCGAGCAGGTGCTGCTGGACTTCGACAGCCAGCTCGGCGGGCTGGCCACCGGTGACCCGGAGGCGGTCCTGCAGTCCACCCAGACCAACCTCGAGCCGCTGGTCGGCGGATGACCGCCGCCCCGGCCCCCGCGGGGGGTCTGCGGACGCGACCCCTGCGGGGGGCGGGGGCGGCCGGCGCCTCGCGCGCCGGGCAGGGCCGGGCGGGGTGGGCCTTCGCCACCCCGCAGGCCGTGCTCATCGGGCTGTTCGTGCTCATCCCGATCCTCATGGCGTTCTGGGTGAGCCTGACCGACTGGCGCGGCCGCGGGTCGCCGTTCAGCGGCACGGTGGGCTTCGTCGGGTTCGACAACTACGCGGCGATCCTCACCGAGCCGGGTCTGGCCCGGCAGGACTTCATGACCTCGCTGCGCAACAACGCCTGGTACGTCCTGCTGGTCGTGCCGCTGCAGACGGCGATCGCCCTGGGGCTGGCCCTGGTGCTCAACTCCAGGATCCGGGCCAAGGGCTTCTTCCGGACGGCGTTCTACTTCCCGACCGTCACCAGCTCGGTGGCCATCAGCCTGGTCTTCATCTTCCTGTTCACCGGCGGCGGCGCGGTCAACGCGCTGCTGGGGGTGTTCGGCATCGACGGGCCGAACTGGTTCAGCGACAGCCGCGGCCTGCTGCACCTGGCCGGCGACGGCCTCGGGCTGTGGGACTCCGCGAACCCGCCCGCCGCGCTCACCGACGGCGGGCCCCTGGGCCTGACCTGGTGGGACTGGCTGTCCGGGCCCTCGATCGCGCTGGCCGCGCTGATCCTGCTGGTGGTCTGGACGTCGGCCGGCGGCTACATGCTGATGTTCCTGGCCGCGCTGCAGGACGTGCCCGCCGACGTCCGGGAGGCCGCGGTCATGGACGGCGCCAACCGGTGGCAGCGGTTCCGTGCCGTGACGTTGCCGGCGCTGCGCCCGGCCCTGTTCCTGGTCACCACGCTGGGCCTGATCGGCACCTGGCAGGTGTTCGACCAGGTGTACCTGATCAGCCAGGGCAACCCGGCCAAGACGACCCTGACCCCGGCCTACCTCAGCTACACCTCGGCGTTCGAGACCGGCCAGTGGGGCCGCGCGGCGGCGATGTCGTTCGTGCTGTTCGCGATCATCGTCGTGCTCACCACGCTGCAGCGGTTCCTCATGCGCGACAAGGACGCCGCCGCCGAGAAGAAGGCGGCCCGCGCGGTCGCCCGGCGGCGCACGTCCACGACCTTCTTCCACGCGGACCGGTGAGGCAGCCATGACCGCCACCCTCGAGACGACCCCCGTCCAGACCCCCGCCCCCGCGCCGGCCCGGCGCCGCCGGTTCCCGGTGGGCCGGTTCCTCGCCTACGTGGTGCTGGTCGCCTTCGCGGTCGTCTACCTCTACCCGTTCCTCATCCAGATCGTCACGTCGTTCAAGACCAACAGCGACGCCACGAACTCCCCGCTGTCGCTGCTGCCCGACCCGGTGACGACGGCGGCGTTCGGCCGGCTGTTCGACACCGACTTCGCCCTCTGGGGCTTCAACTCCGTCTGGGTGTCGGTGCTGGTCACCCTCGGCCGGGTCTTCCTCTGCTCGCTGGCCGGCTACGCCCTGGCGCGGCTGCGCTTCCGCGGCCGCTCGGCGCTGTTCACCGCCGTCCTGGCGGTCATGGCCGTGCCCAGCGTGGTGCTGCTCATCCCGAAGTTCCTGGTGCTCAACCAGCTGGGCATCTACGACACCCCGGTCGCGCTGTTCCTGCCGCTGGTCGCCGACGCCGCGGGCGTGTTCATCATGAAGCAGTTCTTCGAGAGCGTGCCGGCCTCGATCGAGGAGGCCGCCCGCATCGACGGCGCCGGCACCTTCCGGATCTTCTGGTCGGTGGTGCTGCCGATGGCCCGCCCGGCCCTGATCACGCTGACCATCCTCAGCTTCCAGGCGTCGTGGAACGAGCTGCCGCACTTCATCGTGGCCAGCCAGGACCGCGACCTCTACACCCTGACCAAGGGCGTGGCGACGCTGACCACCGGTCAGCTCGGCTCGGGCAACCAGTTCCCGCTCACCCTGGGCGCGGCGCTGCTGATGACCCTGCCGGTGGCGATCGTGTTCTTCGTCTTCCAGCGCTACTTCGTGGCCGGGGCGAACGAGGGCGCGGTGAAGGGTTAGTCGGCGTGCACCAGCAGGCCGCGGATCGTCTCGCCCGCGGCCTGGTCGGCGAAGCCCTGGTGCAGCTGGTCGAGGGAGTAGCGGCGGGTGACCAGGCGGTCGAGCTCGAGCTTGCCCTCCTCGGCCAGCCGCAGCAGCATCGGCACGTCGCGGTGGGCGTTGCAGCTGCCGAACAGCGCGCCCTGGATGCGGTGCTCGTACACCGTCAGCCCGTTGCCCTGCAGCGACAGGGTGACGTCGGAGGCGACGTCGGCCAGCGCGGTGAGCACCAGGGTGCCGCCCTTGCCCAGGCAGCGGGCGGCCAGCCGGGTGCTCTCGGGATCGGTCGACCCCAGCGTGAGGACGACGACGTCGGCGCCGTTGCCCCAGGTCAGCTCGCGGGCCAGCGCCGCCGCCTCCCGGGAGCTCTCCACCGAGTGGGTGGCGCCGACGGTGAGCGCGAAGTCCCGCCGGAACGCGACCGGGTCCACGGCGACCACGTGCGAGGCACCGGCGTGTACGGCGCCCTGCACCGCGTTCACGCCCACCCCGCCGCAGCCCACGACCACCACGGTGTCCCCGGGCCGGGTGCCGCCGGCGTACACGGCCGAGCCCCAGCCGGTGGGCACGCTGCAGGCCATCAGCGCGG
>Ga0325400_1001664_pt1 | contig 18651 bp, 18 predicted proteins | sample PopdelMetagenome_2_FD_205662 | JGI IMG/M metagenome (GOLD analysis project Ga0325400, IMG submission 205662) | Populus deltoides microbial communities from Bellville, Georgia, United States - Xylem-PdKOR-R1 | ecosystem: Host-associated > Plants > Phyllosphere > Stem > Wood/Secondary xylem... | reverse complement strand
TGGCCCGCCGCGCGCGCCGCCATCGCCAAGGTGACCGATCCGTCGGCGGCGCTGCTGCTGCAATCGGACTATGCCCGGCCGCTGCTGGCGACGCTGATCGTGCCGCAGCTGCTGGGGCGCGTGGAACAGCGCGACTGCGCCACGATCGACAGGTTCGTGACGCTGCTCGCCCCGCTGCCCCCGCGCAACGTGGCGGGCGTGGTGGTGACGACCTTGACCTGGCTCAAGGCGGAACGCGCGCGCGGCAAGCGGGTGGACGTACCCGACCTGCCGATCTGTCCCGCGGCCGGCGCGGAACGATCGACGCCCGGCTCCGCGGCCGGCGCGCGATGAACGACGCCATGGACGAGGGGCGGCGCGAGGCGTCCGACGCGGTGGACAGCGTCCTGCCGCCCGCGCTGGTCGATGCCGCGCGCGCCTGCGTCGCCGCCAATCGCGCCGCCGGGCGCCGCGTGACGGTGGCGGAAAGCTGCACCGGCGGGCTGGTCGCCGCCGCACTGACGGAGGTGCCGGGATCGTCCGACGTGTTCGATGCCGGCTTCGTCACCTATGCCAACGAGGCGAAGTCGGAACTGCTGGGCGTCAGCCGCGATGTGCTGGAAACGTTCGGCGCGGTGTCGATCGCGGTCGCCTGGTCGATGGCGCAGGGCGCGCTGCGCCGGTCGGGCGCGGATTGCGCGGTGTCGATCACCGGCGTGGCGGGCCCCGGCGGCGGCAGCGACCGCAAGCCGGTGGGCACCGTCGTGTTCGCGCGCGCCGAACTAACGGCGGACCCGGCCGACGTCCACGCCGTGCGCCGCGACTTCGGCGACCTGGGCCGCGGCGGGATCAGGCTTCAGGCAGCGCTGTGCGCGCTGGAACTGCTGACGCCGCCAGCGCCCGAGGCACCACCCGCGCCGTAGAGCTTCTCGGCGCGCACCTCGAACGCGCCGATCATCCGGCGCAGCGCCGCGTCGAACACCCTGCCCGCCAGCGCCTCGAACACGCGGTTGCGGAATTCGAAGGCGACCTGGAACCCTACCTCGCACCCGCCCGGTGCAGGCGCGAACCGCCATTCGTTGCGCAGGTAGCGCAGCGGGCCGTCGACGTATTCGACGTGGATCGTCTCGGGCCGCGCCTTGGTGACGCGCGAGGTGAAAGTCTCGCGCAAGCCCTTGAAGCCCACCACCATGTCCGCCAGCGTCTCGTCCGCCGCGTCGCGCCGAACGCGCATCGCCTGCACCCAGGGCAGGAACTCCGGATAGCGCTTCACGTCCGCCACCAGGTCGAACATCTGCTCCGGCCGATAGGGCAGGAAGCGGGTTTCCGAATGGCTAGGCACGCCCGAGCTTCGCCTCTCGTGCGGCGCGCAGCCGGGCGAAATCGTCGCCCGCATGATAGCTGGACCGCGTCAGCGGCGAGGACGCCACCAACAGGAAGCCCTTGGCCCGCGCGATCGCGGCATAGGCGTCGAACGCCTTGGGTGTCACGAAGTCGGCGACCTTGGCGTGGCGCGGCGTCGGCTGGAGATACTGGCCCATGGTCAGGAAATCGATGTCGGCGGACCGCATGTCGTCCATCACCTGATGAACCTCCATCCGCTCCTCGCCCAGGCCCAGCATGACGCCCGACTTGGTGAAGATCGACGGGTCGTGCCGCTTGACGCTCTCCAGCAGCCTGAGCGACGCGTAGTAGCGCGCGCCCGGCCGGATGGTCGGATACAGCCGAGGCACGGTTTCGAGATTGTGGTTATATACGTCCGGCCGCGCCTCGACGATGCTCTCCACGGCGGCCTGGGCCTTGTTGCGGAAATCGGGGGTCAGGATCTCGATGGTGGTGGCGGGCGTGTTGCGTCGCAGCGCCTGGATCACCTTCACGAACTGCGACGCGCCGCCGTCGGGCAGGTCGTCGCGATCGACGGAGGTGATGACGATGTGCTGCAGCCCCATCTCGGCCGCCGCCACCGCCACGTGCTCGGGCTCCAGCGGGTCGACGGCGCGCGGCATACCAGTCTTGACGTTGCAGAACGCGCAGGCGCGCGTGCACGTGTCGCCCAGGATCATCACGGTGGCGTGCTTCTTGGTCCAGCACTCACCGATATTGGGGCAGGCCGCTTCCTCGCACACGGTGGCCAGCCCCAGGCGGCGCATCAGCCCCTTGGTTTCAGCGAAACCCCTGGAGGTCGGCGCCTTGACGCGGATCCAGTCGGGCTTGCGGGCACGGGGGGCCGGGGCCAGCGGCGTCATGTCGTTCATGTGCCCGCAGATAGCGACGCGGAGGCCGCTGGGCAACGAAGCAGGGGGCGGCGGGTGCGCGCAATGAAACCTAACGGAACCGTCCGGCCGCATCGGTTATTGCCGCTGCTTAGAGGAGTATACGCATGACCAGCTTCGACGACATGATCCAGGGCTATCACCGTTTCCGAGAGCATGGCTGGGACGACGAGGTCGAGCGGTGGGAGCAATTGTCCAAGGGCCAGAAGCCGCAGGTGCTGCTGATCGCCTGTTCCGACAGCCGGGTCGACCCCGCCACCGTGCTCGACACCGCGCCGGGCGAGATTTTTGTGGTGCGCAACGTCGCCAACCTGGTTCCGCCGTTCGAGACGGGCGGCGGGCGCCACGGCGTCTCGGCGGCGCTGGAGTTCGCCGTCACCCAGCTGAAGGTCAAGGAGATCGTGGTGATGGGCCACGGCTCATGCGGTGGCGTCGCGGCCGCGCTCAGTCAGGGGTTCAAGGACGCGGAGCCCGGCCAGGGCGGTTTCGTCGCCAAATGGATCGACCTGCTCGACGACGCGCGCGAGAAGGTGGTGGCGAAGCACGGCACCGAGGGTGGGGCCGTCCACGAACTGGAACTGGAGGGCGTGCGCACCTCGCTAGAGAACCTCAAGACGTTTCCGTTCGTCCAGGACGCACTCAACAAGGGTGAGCTTAAGCTGCGCGGCGCCTGGTTCGGCATCGCGGAGGGCGATCTGAAGGTCATGGACGATCACGGCGAGTTCGCCCGGGCGTGACACGCCGGGGCCGGCGCCCGAATGCGCCGGCCCCTACCCGTCCAGCGCCGCCCGCGCGACGCGCTCCAACTCGGGGTCGAGGTCGGGCGGCGTCATCGACACTTCCGCTTCCAGTCGGTCGGCGACGTATTCCAGCGCCTTCAGACGGGCGCGCTTCTTGTTGTCGCCGTTCACCGCGTGCCACGGTGCCGCCGCCGTGTCGGTACGCGCGAACATCTCGGCCATCGCTGCCAGATAGTCCGCCCGCCGCGCGCGGTTGCGATAATCGTCCAGCCCCGTCTTCCAGCGCTTCCACGGATCGTCCAGCCGGGCGCGCAGTCGCTCGTCCTGTTCCGCTTGGCTGACATGGACGAACAGCTTCACCAGCGTCGTGCCGCCGTCGACCAGCCCCTGCTCGAACGCGTTGATCTCGTCATAGGCGCGCGCCCATTCATCGAGGGCTGCATAACCCTCTACCCGCTCTACCAGCACGCGCCCGTACCAGCTGCGGTCGAACACGGCGATCTCGCCCGGCCCGGGTAGTCGGCGGCGGAACCGCCACAGGAAGTCGCGCTTCTTCTCGACGGCGGTAGGCGCGGCGATCGGATAAACCTCGAAGGCGCGCTGGTCCCATTCGGCGACCAGGCGCTGGATGATGCCGCCCTTGCCGGCCGCGTCCCATCCCTCCAGCATCACCACCGCCCCGCGGCGGTGGACGATGTGCGCCACCAGGACGCGTTCCAACCGGTCCTGCAGCTTCTTCAGCTTGGCGGAGTAATGCTTTGGAGCGCCGCGGTCGCCCTCCAGTTCGGTCAGATCGATCACGTCTTCGCCTCCCATCCGCGCCGCCGCAGCACCAGCCGATAATAGAGCAGGGACGCCGCCACCTGCAAAGCTGTCGCGATCAGGCCGGGCCGCCCCTCGTCCGGGTCGCCCCAGCTGGTCCATATCACGAACCCCAACGCCGCCAGCGTCACTGCCGGCGCCAGCGGATAGAACGGCATCCGCCACGCCGCATGGGTGGTGCTGCCCTTCCGGCGTCCCGCCACCGCCGCCAGCGCGATACCGGCGTAGATCGCAACCAGCCCCGCCCCGCTCAGCACCAGCAGCAGCCGAAGCGGCAGGAAGCAACAGACGACGCCCACCGCCCCCGTCAGCAGGGTCGCCCCGCGCGGCGATCCGAAGCGCGGATGCACCGCCGCCAGCCAGCGGTCCGCGCGTCCGCCCCAGGTCCCGTCGCGCCCGCTGGCATAGAAGAAACGCGCGCAGGCCAGCACGCAGGCGATCACCGCGTTGACGATCGCCAGCGCCACGCCCGCCGCGACCCAGCCGGCGATCGCCTGTCCGCCGCGCGCCGCGACGATCAGTCCGAACGGGTCGTCCGACGCCAGGAACGCCCGGAGGTCCGGCGCTCCCATCAGCCCGGCCAGCATCGGCGCCCCTTCCAGCAGCAGCGACAGCGCCACCGCCCACAGCGTCGCGTGCGCCACCCGCCGGGGCGCGTCGCCCACCTCCTCACCGAAATAAACGGCCGCGCCGTAGCCGTTGAGGGCGAAGATCGCGATCACGGTCGCCACCCCGATCGCGCCCGGCGTCGCGGGGATCAGTGCGCCCCCCGCCCCCGGCTGAACGGGCGCCGTCAGCAGGGACGCGATCGGATGGACCGGCATCGACCAGCCCGCCCAGCACACCACCGCCAGCGCCGCCAGTTCCGCAGCCAGGAAGGCCCCCGTCACCAAAGCGTTCACCCGGATATCCAACAGCGCCACCAGCGTCGCCCCGGCCACCACCGCGATCGCCACCGGCACGGCCGGCAGCCCCGGCACCAACGCACCCAGCACGGATGCCAGCCCCAGTCCCGCCACGGGCGGAAAGAGCAGGTTGTTGGCGACGTTGACCCCCAGCATCGCGAAGCCCGCCGCCGGCCCCAGCGTGCGCGCCACCGCGACGTACTCGCCCCCCGCGACCGGCCACGCGCTCGACAGCTCGGCGTAGATCAGCGCGGTGGCGACGCATACCACGCCCGCCAGCAGCATCGCCCAGACCGCACCCGTGCCGGCGACCTGCAACATCCCCGGCACGATCACGAATACCGAGGAGGCGGGCGTCGCCACCGAAAGCGTCAACAGCAGCACGCCCGGCAGCCCCAGGCGCCGGACCAGCGCCGGCGGGACGACCGGCGGGGAGGAGTCGGTGGCCAACCCCGCGCGGATTAGGCGGATCGGGTCGCCGAGGAAAGCGGTCCGGTACGGAACGCGACGTTGGTGCGCGACGTATACAGCTGCTGTACCACTTCGGGGAGGTTCGATGCATATGGGCCGGACTGTCGCGTGGCGCTTGGCCTGCTCGCTCGCCGCCCTGCTTTACTGGTCCGCCGTCGGCGCGGTGGTAGCGCTTGCCACCGGTCGCGACCCGTTGGACCTGTTCGGCCAGGGCGCAGTCCGGATCGAGACGGTCGGGGGCCTGCTCCTCCTGGCTGCCGCGGTAGCCTTGTACGCGATCGCCGCACGCTCCGCGCATCGCCGAGCGACGGCCGCGTGACCGCCGAGAACGGGCATCGCCCGCTGACGGATCGTGAGAAGGCACAGGCGGAACGGGTTTTCCTGGGCTCGGTCCGCTACGACGGGGTCCGCATCTACAACGGGCGCTGGATGTCGCTCCAGCCCGACGACACCGCCATGGCGCCCAACGGCCACGTCTATTTCCCGCCGCCGATATTCAAGGAAGACTTCGGCCAGCGCTACAGCGACATGGCCTTGCTCATCCATGAGCTGACGCATGTCTGGCAGATCCAGCACGGGGTCTGGTTGAAGGTCCGCCGCGTCCTGGTCGAGGGCGGCGTGTACCGGTACGGCCGTCCGAACCCGGCCCAGTTGTTCGACAGCTACACCGTGGAGCAACAGGCCAGCATCGTCGAGGACTGGTACAGGCTCGCCAACGGCCTGGTCCCCCGCTGGGGCACGGGCAGCATGGCCGAATACGCGGCGCTGGTGCGCCAAGCCATTCCGGGGCGGCCGTGACCGGCGGCCGCTGGTTGCTCAAGGGGGCGCTCAGCCTCGGCTACTGGCTGCTCGCGGCGCGACTCCTGATCGGCCTGTTCATGGGCGACGCGGTCGACGGAGGCGGGGACGCTGGGCCCTGGCCCGCCCGGCTGACGCTGTTGGGCGCGGTGGCGCTCTGGGCCGGACTGTCCGTCCTCTACGACCGGGCGCTCGACCGCCGCCGTTAACGCGGGCCGTCCGCCAGCCGGATATTCAGCTCGCGCAGTTGCTTCGGGCTGACGGGGCTCGGCGCGCCCATCATCAGGTCCTCGGCCTTCTGCGTCATCGGGAACACGATGACCTCGCGGATATTGGGCTCGTCCGCCAGCAGCATGACGATGCGGTCGATGCCCGGCGCGGAGCCGCCGTGCGGCGGCGCGCCGTATTTGAAGGCGTTTATCATGCCCGCGAAGTCGCGGTCCACGTCGTCCCGGCTGTACCCCGCGATCTCGAACGCCTTGTACATGATCTCGGGCCGGTGGTTCCGGATCGCGCCCGACGACAGTTCCACGCCGTTGCAGACGATGTCGTACTGATACGCCAATACGTTCAGCGGATCCTTTGTCTCCAGCGCCTCAAGCTCGCCCTGCGGCATGGAGAAGGGATTGTGGCTGAAGTCGATCTTGCCCGTATCCTCGTCGCGTTCGAACATCGGGAAATCGACGATCCAGCAGAACTCGAAGCGGTTGGGGTCGATCAGCCCCAGCTGCTCGCCCACCCGCGTCCGCGCCAGCCCCGCCAGCTTGGCGGCCTGCGCGCTCTTTCCCGCCGCGAAGAACACGCCGTCGTCGGGTCCCAGGTCCAGCGCGTCGGCGATCGCCTGCATCCCCTCAGGCCCATGGTTCTTGGCGATCGGCCCGCCCCATTCGCCGCCCTTGCGGGTCGCGTAGCCCAGGCCCGCGAAACCCTCGGACTGCGCCCAGGCGTTCATGTCGTCGAAGAACTTGCGGCTCTTGCCCCCCGTACCGGGCGCCGGGATCGCGCGCACCACGTCGCCGCCTTCGACGATCGACGCGAACCGGCCGAAGCCGGAGCCTTTGAAAAGGTCCGACACGTCGGAGATCAGGATGGGATTGCGCAGGTCGGGCTTGTCGTTGCCGTAGCGCAGCATCGACTCCGCATAGGGGATGCGGCGGAACGGCAGCGCTGACACTTGGCGCCCCTTGCCCTGCCAGTCGGCATATTCCTCGAACACGCCGTGCAGCACCGGCTCGATCGCGGCGAACACGTCCTCCTGCGTGACGAAGCTCATCTCGAAATCGAGCTGGTAGAATTCGCCGGGGCTGCGGTCGGCGCGCGCGTCCTCGTCGCGGAAGCACGGCGCGATCTGGAAGTACCGGTCGAAGCCCGCCACCATCAGCAGCTGCTTGAACATCTGCGGCGCCTGCGGCAGCGCGTAGAACTTGCCCGGATGGACGCGGCTGGGGACCAAGTAGTCGCGCGCGCCCTCGGGACTGGAGGCGGTCAGGATCGGCGTCTGGAACTCGGTGAAGCCACCATCCACCATCCGCCGCCGGATGCTGGCGATCACGCCGGACCGCAACAGGATGTTGGCGTGCAGCTTGTCGCGCCGCAGGTCCAGGAAGCGATAGCGCAGGCGGATATCCTCCGGATACTCCGCCTCGCCCGCCACCGGCATCGGCAGTTCGGCCGCGTGACCCTGCACCGTCACGCCACGCGCGAACACCTCGATTTCGCCCGTCGCCAGTGCGGCGTTGACGGTGGCGTCCGACCGCTTCTTGACCGTGCCGTCGATCGTCACCACGCTCTCGACGCGCAAGCTCTCCAGCACCGGCAGCGCGGGGCTGTCGGCGTCGGCCACGATCTGGGTGATGCCGTAATGGTCGCGCAAGTCGACGAACAGCACGCCGCCGTGATCGCGCTTGCGATGCACCCAGCCGGACAGGCGGACGTCCGCGCCCACGTCGGCGGCGGACAGCTGGGCGCAGGTGTGCGTGCGATAGGCGTGCATGGGCTGAAGCAGACTTTTTATGGCAGCGGAAAGTCCGCGCCCCTCCCCACCCGTTCCCGCTTTGTCAACCCGGCCGACCCGCGGTAAGGCCCACCGATGCACGTCCACCCCCTGATTACCGACAGCGCGGAGCTGAAGGCGCTGTGCGACCGCTTGGCGCAGGCGCCCTTCGTCACCGTCGACACCGAGTTCATGCGCGAGAGCACTTATTGGCCCGTGCTGTGTTTGGTCCAATTGTGCGACGGCAACGAAGCCGCCGCCGTCGACCCGATGGCGCCGGGGCTCGACCTCGCCCCCCTGCTCGACCTGCTGGTCGACGACGAGGACGTGCTGAAGGTCTTCCACGCCGGCGGCCAGGACATAGAGATCGTCTACAACCTGACCGGCCGCACCCCCTATCCACTGTTCGACACGCAGGTGGCGGCGATGGCGCTGGGTCAGGGGGAGCAGGTGGGCTATTCGAATCTAGTCGACAGCTGGCTGAACATCAGCATCGACAAGGGCGCGCGCTTCACCGACTGGGCGCGCCGCCCACTTGACGCCCGCCAGATCGACTACGCGATCGGCGACGTGACGCATCTGGCGCGTATCTTTCCCAAGATGCTCGAACGGTTGCGAAAGACCGGGCGCGGCGCGTGGCTGGATCAGGAGATGGAGCGGCTGGCCGACCCCGCCAACTACGCCAACGACCCCGACCTCGCCTGGAAGCGCGTCCGCCTGCCCGGCCGCAACCCGGAGGTGCTGGGCCGCCTGAAAGCGGTGGCGCGCTGGCGCGAGCAGGAGGCGCGGTCGAAGGATCTGCCGCGCGGGCGCCTGGTCAAGGACGAGACGCTGGCCGACCTCGCCAGCCATCCGCCCCGCAAGCAATCCGACCTGTCCAAGGTGCGCGGCCTATCCGCCAGCTGGGCGGGCAACGAGATCGGCCGCCGGCTGATGGAGGCGATCGCCGACGCCGGCCCCCTGCCCGCCGACGAACTCCCCCCGCGCGAGGACCGCAAGCCCGGCCTGGGCAAGGAAGGCGCGCTGGTCGCCGACCTATTGAAACTGCTGCTCAAAATCCGCGCCCGCGACATCGACGTGGCGCCCCGCCTGCTCGCGCGGTCGGACGAGCTTGAGGCGTTGGCGGCGGGTACCCGCAACGGGCTGGCGATGCTCGACGGCTGGCGCTTCGACCAGTTCGGCCGCGACGCGCTCGACCTGGTGGAGGGGCGGATGGCCTTCGCGGTCAAGAACGGCCGGCTCAGCATGACCCGCACGGAGGCCGCCGCGTGAGGCGCGCGATCGCCGCCGCGCTCTTCGCGATCGCCGCCCCGGCTCCCGCCGCCGAGATATCCACCCACATCCTCGATCTCGCGCGTGGGGTTGGCGGGCGCGGCGTCCCCGTCACCCTGTCGCGCCGCTCGCCCGATGGGGCGTGGAAACGCGTGGCGGCGACAACCACGGACGCCGACGGTCGGGTGCGCTCCTTCGGAGATACCCAGGCGTTCGGTCCCGGCCTGTATCGCCTCGACTTCGACATGACCGCGTTCCCGAACGCCGGCTTCTTTCCCGAGATCACCGTCAATTTCCGCGTCGAGGACGCCAAGGCGCACTACCACGTCCCCGTCGTCGTCAGCCCTTACGGCTACTCGACCTATCGCGGCACCTGACCCTCAACAGACCCGCGCCGCAGCCCCCAGCGCGGTCGCCAGCGCGGCGTGCCGTTTCTCCACCGCTTCGCCGTACAGGGGCGCGTCGGCGCCGGGCAGACGCAGGCTGAGCCCGCCCTCGCTCATCGACAGGGCCGTCCGTTCCAGCGGCCCGGCCACGCCGCCGCTCAATCGCTGACCCAAGCGGATCGCCAGCCCCCAGGTCGATGCGCGCGCCAACTGCTCCGGGCTCGCCAGCCGGGGCAGCGGATCAGGGCTGGCGCGGCTGCCGTCCAGCGCGGTCGCTAGCGCCTGCGCCAGCATGGCGCGGCCGGCCGCGTCGATCGCCACCCAATTGCCGTGCAGCGCCACCTCCGCGCCGCGCTCCGCCCGGAACTCCGGGTTCGCGCGCCAGCCCGTATCCGCCAGCAGGCATGCCGCGTGGCGCAACCGCGCATCCTCCGCCCCCTGCCCGGACGCGTCCGCGAACAGCGGCGCGATCCAGCGCGCCAGCAGGTCGCCGTGTTCGGGAAACCGCCCGAACGCGCGACCTTCCTCGCGTGCCGCCACGATCAGCGGGTCCTGTTCCCGCGTCTCGGCGTCCAGGTCGCCGTAGAGCAGCCCCTCGCGCAGTCCGAAGGCGGACGCCACCACCTCGCTCGACTCCAGCCGCTTCAACAGCGCCGCCAGCAGCCACGTCGCGTCCGCCAGCGTCGCCGCGCGCGGCGTCGACAGCCCGCCCGTTTCCTTCAATTCGGCGCGCGTCATTCCGGCCAGCTTGCGCGCCAGCCGCTGCACCTGGCCGGGCGTCATGCGATACTGGTGGATCAGCGGCAGCGGATAGCCCGTCGCCACAGCGTGCAGCTTGACCATCGCCCGCCACGACCCGCCGACCAGGTAAAAGGGCAGGCCACGCCCCCGTCCCGCCCAGCCAACCTTGCGCAACCCCGCGTCCAGCGCCGCCTCGATCGCCGCCCCCTCGCGCGCGCCCTCCTTGAGCGCTCCCAGCCGCAGCACCCCCAGTTTCAGCGACGCCCGCTCGCGCACCGCGCCGCCGCCGATCCGCACCAGCTCCAGGCTGCCCCCGCCGAGGTCGCCGACCACGCCGTCCGCCGCCGGAATACCCGATAACACCCCAAGCCCCGCCGCCTCCGCCTCCGCGTCGCCGGCCAACAGCTCGACCCTCAGCCCCAGCGCGGCGGCGGCGTCGATCAGCTCGCCGCCGTTCGACGCGTCGCGCACCGCGGCGGTGGCGACGGTGCGGACCCGGTCGCAATCCAGCTCGCGCGCGATCATCGCGAACCGGGCCAGCGCGGTGCGACCGCGCGCCATCGCGCCCGCCCCGATCGCGCCGGTCGCCGCCAGGTCGCGGCCCAGCCCCGCCATCACCTTCTCGTTGAACAATACCGCCGGCAGCCGCGCCGGCCCCTGATACACGACCAGCCGCACCGAGTTCGACCCGATGTCGACGATCGCGGAGCGCGGATGCGCCCGCCCGCTTTCCGCCATCGACACCCGCTATCGCCGCCGCGAGAGCGACAGGGTGGGCACCGTGCGACTGCCCTCGATCGCGGCACCGCGGCCCGACAGCGACGGGTTGGTCATGAAGTAACGGTGAAGGTTGAACGGCTTGTCGCCCGTCTCGACGCGCTGGTACGAACCGTCGGGCTTCAGGATCCAGCTTTGCTCGTTGTCGATAAGATTGGCGACCATCACCTGATCCAGCACCTGATCGTGCACCGTCTCGTTGACCAGCGGCAGCATATATTCGACCCGCCGGTCGAAGTTGCGCGGCATCCAGTCGGCGGACGAGATATACAGCAGTGCGTCGTCGTTGGGCAGCGCCTGGCCGTTGCCGAACGCCCAGATGCGGCTGTGTTCCAGGAACCGCCCCACCACCGACTTCACGCGGATGCGGTCCGACAATCCCATGATCCCCGGCTTCAGGCAGCATATGCCGCGCACCACCAGGTCCACCTCCACGCCGGCCGCGCTGGCGTCGTACAGCTTGTCGATGATCTCCGGGTCGACCAGCGAGTTCATCTTGGCCCACATCGACGCCGGCCGCCCGGCGCGCGCGTGCGCGATCTCCGCGTCGATCAGGTCCATCAGCTTGGGGCGCAGGTCGCGCGGCGACAGCGACACGCACCCCATGTCGTGCGGCTCGACGTAGCCCGTGACGTAGTTGAACATCTGCGCCGCGTCCGCGCCGATCGACGGGTTGGCGGTGAAGAAGCTGAGGTCGGTGTAGATGCGCGCCGTCACCGGGTGATAATTGCCCGTGCCGAAATGGCAGTAGGTGCGGAACGTGCCGCCCTCGCGCCGCACCACCATCGCCACCTTGGCGTGCGTCTTCCAATCGATGAAGCCGTACACCACCTGCACGCCCGCGCGCTCCAGGGCGGACGCCCAGCGCAGATTCTGTTCCTCGTCGAACCGCGCCTTCAGCTCGACCACCGCCGTCACCGACTTGCCTGCCTCCGCCGCCGCGATCAGCGCGTTGATGACCGCCGACTGCTTGCCCGCGCGGTACAGCGTCTGCTTGATCGCCACGACGTCGGGGTCGGCGGCGGCCTGTTTCAGGAAAGCCAGCACCACCTCGAACGTTTCATAAGGGTGGTGGACGACGATGTCCTTGGCCCGGATCGCCGCGAAGCAGTCGCCGCCGAATTCGCGGATGCGTTCGGGAAAACGCGGGGTGAAGGGCGGGAACTTTAGCTCGGGCCTGTCCTCCTCCACCAGCGCCGACAGGTCGGCCAGCCCCAGGAAGTTACCCGACTCCGTTATCATCGCGTCCGAACCGCCCAACTCGTCGCGCAGCACGGTAGCCAAGTCGTCGGCCATGCCGGTTTCCAGCTCCAGCCGGATCACGCGCCCCCGCCGACGCCGCTTGATGGCGTTGGCGAAGTAGCGGACCAGGTCCTCCGCTTCCTCCTCGATCTCGATGTCGCTGTCGCGCAGCACACGGAACTCGGCCGCCGCGTTGACCGCGTATCCAGGAAAAAGCGTGCCCGCCAGATGTTTGAGAACCGACTCTATCGCTACGTATCGCGCGGGCGCCCCCGGCAGCCGGACGAAGCGCGGCACGGCGGCGGGCAGCATCACCAGCTCGCGGATAGGCTCCTCGTCCGACAGGCGCGTCAGGTCGAACATCACCGCCAGCCCCAGATTGGGCATGAACGGGAACGGATGTGCGGGGTCCAGCGCCTGCGGCGTCAGGATGGGGAACACCTGTTCGCGGAAATGCGTCGCCAGCCACGCCTCCGCCTCCCGGCCCGCCGCCCCTTCGGCCAGCTGGCGATGGCCGAGTACGTGGATGTCGCTCTCCGCCAGCGCGCGGCGCAGCGTGCGCCACGTCGCCTGCTGGTCCGCCAGCAGCGCGTCGGCGGCCTCGGTGATCGCCGACAGCTGTTGGGCGGGCGTCATGCCGTCGTCGGACGGGCGCTGCACGTCCTGCACCAGCTGCCCCTTCAATCCCGCCACGCGGACCATGAAGAACTCGTCCAGGTTCGATCCCGAGATCGACAGGAAACGCAGCCGTTCGAGCAGCGGGTGGGCGAGGTTGGCCGCCTCCTCCAGCACCCGGCGATTAAAGGCCAGCCAGCTCAGTTCGCGATTGAAATACCGGTCGGGGGCGACGACAGGATCGTCCTCCATGGGCCGGCGGCCGGCGGTAACGGGGGTCATGCTGGGCTCCCGGTCAGCACTTCTCGTGCCAGGGCAATGGTCGGGCGGCGACGGCGTTCCATCGCCGCCCGGTCCAGCAGCACGGCCGCGTCGAGCAGGCTCGCGTGGCTGCGCTCGGCATGGGTCGCGATCCATTCGACCAGCGTCGGGTCCGCTGCCAGCCCGCGCCGTTCGAACGCCAGCGTGACCAGCGACCGGGCCAGCGCGTCGTCGGGCGCCTCGATCGCGATCGCCGCACTCGCCCCCAATCGCGACCGGAGGTCGGGCAGCGCCACGGCCCAGGCCGGCGGGCCCATGTCGGCGACGATCAGCAGCGGCCGCCCATCGGCCACGGCGCGATTCCAGGCGTGGAATATCACCGCCTCGTCCGCGCTTTCCGCGTCGTCGATCACCTCGGCCCCCGTGCGCCGCGCGAACACGCGCGCCAACAGGCTGCGCCCCGATCGCGGCGGCCCGGTCAACAATCCCGCCGGCCGCGGCCAATCGCGCCACCGTTCCAGCATCTCCACCGCGCGGGCGTTGGACGGACCGACCAGGAACCGGTCGCCGGATGGGCCGGGCGCCCAGTCCAGCGGCAGGGCGAGCTGGCTCAACCGCCCCCTCCCGCCCCGCCTTCGCCGGCCCCTGCCCCATTGGCGATGCCGGGCGGCAGCAGCGACGGCGCCCGGCGGATGCGGATCGCCGCGCCGGACCCCAGCACCTGATAGCCCCGGCCCCGCAATGCGTCCGCCAGTGCTGCGGGATCACCGGCATAGAGGACGCGCATCACCGATACCCCGCCCAGCGCCAGGCTGGTCGTGCCGGCCGACTGGACGCCCGGTATCCCGCGCAGATTGGCCTCCGTATTCGCCACGGCGGACGCGGTGGCCGAATCGTATTGCACGGTGACGACGGTACCCGTCGCGGGCGCGACCTCGCCGGCCGGTATCGCGCCTTCCTCCACCGCCGGCTCGACGGGCGTGGCGGGCGGGAGCGGCAACAGGCTGGGGTCGGCGGCGACATCTCCGGTGCGGAGTGCGGCCTGGAACATCGCGTCCAGCCGCGTCACACCCGCGTCCAGCAGCTGCGCCAGACCCGCCCCGCTTGCCACGCGCAGCGTGAAGCCGCCCAGATAGCGGTTGTCGGGACCCCAACGCCCCTCGAAACTGCCGATCACCGGCCCGCCCGGCCATTCGCGCCTGAGCTTGACGACCGGGATCAGCACGTTGCCTGCGCCGTACTGGTCGATCACGTTCCGCCACCACGCCCGGTCGCGCCGCCCCGTCTGGCCCACGTTGAGCAGCAGCGCGTCGGGCCCATTCCCCGACGGCCGCACGTAATCGACGCTGCTGTTGCCGGTCCGGAACCTGGCCCAGGCCTGTTGCCAGTCGGTGCGCGCCTCGAACACCTGCCCCGCCCCGCCTGAGAACTGCGCCGGGATCAGCAGCATCGGCTGCGACCGCGCCGTGCCCGTCGCCAGTCCCAGCGCAGCCCCAACCCGCGCCCGGTCGAACAGAACGCCCAAAACGGCGATGTACCGCGTGGGACCGATCTGCTCGCGCTCCACCACGATGCTCGACACCAGCCCGTCGAGCGCCGCGTCGCTCAGGCCTTGCGTCCCCGCGCCCAGCCGCTGCGTCAACTGCGCCCAGGCGCGCCGTTGCGCCAGCCGCCACCCGCCCAGCCGCGCCGCCTCCGCCGTCCGCGCGGCCACGTCGACGCGCACGCCCGACACCTCGAAATCGCCCGAACTGTCGACGGGCGCCACGCCGCGGTCGGCGCCGTCATACTGGGCCCACGCCGCCGCCCCGGCCAACAGGACCGGCACGGCGAGGGCGACGATACGGCGGCGCATCATGGCGCGGCCCTATGGATCATGGCCGCGCGCGGGGAAAGGGCGACGCGGAGGCGGACGGGCTGCACGGCCGATCCCCCGTTGCCACCCGCACGCCCACGCCCTACCCGCCCGCGCATGAGCCAGGACAGCGGCAACGCCACCCCCTACACCTATGCCCGGGCGGGCGTCTCCATCGGCGCGGGAAACGCGCTGGTCCGCGCGATCGGGCCGCTCGCGCGTGCGACCCGCCGTCCGGGCGCGGACGCGGAACTGGGCGGTTTCGGCGGCGTGTTCGATCTGCGCGCGGCGGGCTTTCGCGACCCGCTGCTCGTCGCCGCCAACGACGGGGTGGGCACCAAGGTGCTGCTGGCGACCGAGTGGGACCGGCACGCCGGCATCGGCATCGACCTGGTCGCGATGTGCGCCAACGATCTCGTGGTCCAGGGGGCGGAGCCGCTGTTCTTCCTCGACTATTACGCCACCGGCCGCCTCGATCCCGCGGCCGCCGAACGCGTCGTCGCCTCGATCGCGGAGGGGTGCCGGCTGGCCGGCTGCGCGCTGATCGGCGGCGAGACGGCGGAGATGCCGGGCCTGTACGACGACGGTCACTATGATCTGGCGGGGTTCTGCGTCGGCGCGGTCGAACGCGGCGACCTCTTGACCGGCGACCGGGTGGCGGCGGGCGACGTGCTGCTCGGCCTCGCTTCGTCGGGGGTCCACTCCAACGGCTATTCGCTGGTGCGGCGGCTGGCCGCCGATCGGGGCTGGCGAATGGACCGGCCGGCGCTGTTCGACCAGGACCGGCTGCTGATCGACCTGTTGCTGGCGCCGACCCGCATCTACGTCGCCTCGCTGCTGCCGCTGATCCGCGACGGCGCGGTCAACGCGCTCGCCCACGTCACCGGCGGGGGGCTCCTGGAAAACGTGCCCCGCTCGCTGCCCGGCGGCTGCCGCGCGGTGATCGACGCGGACGCCTGGCCCCAGACGCCGCTGATGGCCTTTCTCCAGGCGCAGGGGTCGATCGAGCCGGCGGAGATGGCGCGCACCTTCAACTGCGGCGTCGGCATGGTCGCGATCGTGCCCCCCGATCGCGCCGACCAAGCCGCCGCGGCGCTGGAGGCCGCGGGCGAGACGGTGTTCCGCATCGGCCGGGTCGAGGCAGGCTCCCGCGGCTGCACCGTTCGCGGCGACGCCGGCACCTGGACCACGCCGGCCGCCTGGACCGCCGACCACGATGGCTGACGCGCCGATCGGGGTCGCGGTGCTGATCTCGGGCCGCGGCTCCAACATGCAGGCGCTGGTGGAGCAGGCGCGCGACTACAGCGTGGTGCTGGTCGCGTCCGACCGGCCGGACGCGCCCGGCCTGGCCTGGGCCGCCGATCGCGGCATGGCCACCTTCGCGCTTTCCCCCAAGGGGATCGGCAAGCCCGCATACGAAGCCGCCATGCTCAACCGGATCGCGAACAGTGGTGCTGAGGTTATTGCCTTGGCAGGATATATGCGCCTGTTGACGTCGTCGTTCATAACGACGATGCGCGGCAACATCGTCAACATTCACCCGTCGCTGCTCCCGCTCTACAAGGGCCTCGACACCCACGCCCGCGCGCTGGCGGCGGGCGACGCGGAAGCCGGTTGCTCGGTCCACCTCGTCACGCCCGAACTCGACGCCGGCCGCGTCATCGGCCAGTCCCGCGTGCCCGTGATGCCCGGCGACACCCCGGACGCGCTTGCCGCCCGCGTCCTCGTTGCCGAACACCAACTCTACCCCCGCATCGTGTCGGAGTTCTGTCGCCGCATGAACGACCTCCTGTCCCACGTCCGCGCCGTCGCTCTGCAATTGCCCGGCGTCGCCGAACCCGAACCCGGCCGCTTCACCGTCGCCGACCGCGCTTTCGCTCGAATCCAGGGTGGCGAGTTGTGGCTGGTTGACGATCGGGTGGTGCTGAGCGACGATCCCGACTGGCAGCTGGTCGAGGACCGCGTCGCCCGCGCCTGGGAACTCACCGCCCCCTCCGGATTGTTGGAAGCCGGCGGCCGGTGAGCCTGCCCCGTCGGCGCTGGCTGACGCTGGCGGAATTGATCGCGGTCGCCGGCCTTGCCGTCGCCGCGCTGACGCTATGGACCGGCTGGTCCGACCGCCGGGCCGACGACGCCGAACGTCGCGCGGCCGTCGCGGGGGAAGCTCGCAGCCGATCCCGGCTGGCGCTGACCGCGACGGTGGCGGACGATGGCGACCGGCTCACCCTGTCGGGGGGCGACCATGAGATCGCGGAGCTTCACGTCGTCCTTCCATCCACCCTCGGCGTGCCCGATCGCACCCCGCCCACGCCCGTCATCGACGCCATCTGGTTCCGCGACGCACTGCTCCGCGCCACCGACGGCGGACCCGACGGGCAGCAGGGCGTGGTGCCCGTATTGCTGACGACGCGATACTGGGACGGCGAAGCCTCCCGGACGGCCATCGCGATCTACGACGTCGTCTGGGCAACGGAGGGGCGGATGCTGCGCGGCCGCAGCCTTCGTCTGACGGCGATGCGCCTGCGCGCGGGGGGGGGGGCGACCGCGCCGCCCGGAATCGCGCCTGGAAGCGCGCGCTGGAGGGTTAGGCCCGCCCGATCAGTCGCTGGGCGATACGGTCCGCCACCTGCGCCGCGGGCTGCCCCGATCGTTCGCTCTCGTCCCATACCTCGCGCAGGCGATTGGGAATACGCGCGATGCGGCCGCGCACTTCGGCCTCGTCGCCCTGGCCGAGATATTCCAGCCCGACGTTGATGATCCCCCCGGCGTTGATGACGTAATCGGGCGCGTACAGGATACCGCGCTCGTGAACGCGCCGCCCGTCGTCCGGCGTCGCCAGCTGATTGTTGGCTCCCCCCGCGATTACGCGCGCCTTCAAGCCGGCGATGCTCTGTTCCGTCAGAACGGCACCCAAGGCGTTCGGACTGACGATATCGGCGTCCGCCGCCAGGATCGCTTCGGGCGCGATCACATCCGCCCCCAGCTCGAATGCCAGGGCCCGCGCCCGGTCACCGTCCACGTCCGCAAGGATCAGCTTCGCGCCGTCCGCCGCCAGCCGCCGCGCCACGCCGCCGCCGACCGATCCCACGCCCTGGATCGCCACGCGCACGCCACGCATATCGGCGGTGCCCAGACCGCGCGCAGCCGCCGCGCACAGACCCAGATACACGCCCTCGGCGGTATAGGGGCCAGGATCGCCGCCCGCGGCCCCCTGGGCGACCGGCAACCCGGATACGTAGCGCGTCCGGCCGGCGATGACCTTCATCCGCTCTTCGGACATGCCGACGTCCTCGGCCGTCACGTAGCGCCCGGCTAATTGATCGACGACCGATCCGAACGCCTCCAGCCGCGCCCGGTCGATCACCGCGCCCGGCGCGTCGGCCAGCACCACCCCCTTGCCGCCGCCCAGTGCCAGTCCGGCCATGGCGTTCTTGTAGCTCATACCACGCGACAGGCGCAGCGCATCCGTCACCGCCGCACGCTCGTCCGCGTAATGCCAGTGGCGAACGCCGCCCGCACCA
>Ga0325400_1001663_pt1 | contig 18654 bp, 7 predicted proteins | sample PopdelMetagenome_2_FD_205662 | JGI IMG/M metagenome (GOLD analysis project Ga0325400, IMG submission 205662) | Populus deltoides microbial communities from Bellville, Georgia, United States - Xylem-PdKOR-R1 | ecosystem: Host-associated > Plants > Phyllosphere > Stem > Wood/Secondary xylem... | reverse complement strand
TTTCCTTGTAGTAGATATGGAATTTCTACTCTGTGAAGCGAACGTTCGATCCCGCTAGACCTGAGTAATGGCTCAAAAGCGCTCTAACTTTTGATCCGACAGTTGGATTGTGTTTCAAGTTTTACAGTAGTTTGTGGAAGCTATTTTCCTTGTGGTAGCCATGGAATCGCTACTCGGAGAAGATCCGGTCTCGTCGTGCCAGGCCAGCGTAGCGGCTCAAAAGCGCCTTAACTTTTGATCCGACCGTTAGATCACTCTCGAATGTTTACAGGAGTTTCTAGATGCCATTTTCCTTGTAGTAGCTATTGAATCTCTACATTATGAAGCGAACTTCCGATCACGCCTGACGAGAGTAACGGCTCAAAAGGGCTCTGAATTTTGATACGACCGTTGGATCGTGCTTAAATTTTTATAGTAGTTTCCGAAGGCTGTTTTCCTTGTGGTAGCAATGGAATCGCTACTGGTGAAGAGCAAGTCTCGTCGTGCTAGACCACCGTAACGGCTCAAAAGCGCATTAACTTTTGATCCGACCGTTGGCTCACTCTTGAGTTTTTACAGGAGTTTCTGTAAGGCTTTTTCCTTGTAGTAGCTACGAAATCTCTACTCTGTGAATCGAACATTCGGTCGCGCCAGACCAGATTAACGGCTCAAAAGGGCTCTAACTTTTGATCTGACCATTGGCTCACACGCGAATGTTTACAGGAGTTTCTGGAGGCCATTTTCCTTGTATTAGCTACGGAATCTCTACTCTATGAAGCGAACGTCCGGTCACGCCACACCAGAGTAACGGCTCAAAAGGGCTCTAACTTTTGATCCGACCGTTGGATCGTGCTCAAATTTTAACATTAGTTTCCGGAGGCTGTTTTCCTTTTGGTAGCATGGAATTGCTACTCGGTGAAGAGCAAGTCTTGTCATGCTAGACCACCGTAACGGCTCAAAAGCGCCTTAACTTTTGATCCGATTGTTGTATCACTCCCGAATGTTTACAGGAGTTTCTGGAGGCCTTTTTCCTTATAGTAGCTATTGAATCTCTACTCTGTGAAGCAAACGTCCGGTTGCACCAGACCAGACTAACGACTCAAAAGGGCTCTAACTTTTGATCTGACCGTTGGACCGCGCTCAAAGTTTTACAGTAGTTTTCGGAGGCTATTTTCCTTTTGGTAGCCATGGAATCGCTACTAGGTTAAGAACAGGTCTCATCGTGCCAGACCAGCGTAACGGCTTAAAAGCGCCTTAACTTTTGATCCGATCGTTAGATCGCTCCAGAATTTTTACAGGAGTTTCTGGAGGCCATTTTGCTTGTAGTAGCTACAAAATCTCTACTCTGTGAATCGAACGTCCGGTCGCGCCAAAACAGAGTAACGACTCAAAATGGCTCTAACTTTTGATCCGACCGTTGGATCGTGCTCAAATTTTTATAGTAGTTTCCAGAGGATGTTTTCCTTGTGGTAGCCATAGAATCGCTACTCGGTGAAGATCAGGTCTCGTCGTGCCATATGAGTGTAACTGCTCAAAAGCGCTTGAAATTTTGATCCGACCGTTGGATCACTCCCGAATGTTAATAGGAGTTTCTGGAGGCCATTTTCCTTGTAGTAGATACAGAATCTCTACTCTGTGAAGTGAACGTTCGGTCGCGCCAAAAGAGAGTAACGATTCAAAGGCGCTATAACTTTTGATTCGACCGTTAGAATGTGCTCAAAGTTTTACAATAGTTTTCGTCGGCTGTTTTCCTTGTGGTAGCAATGGAATCGCTACTCGGTGAAGAGCAGGTCTTGTCGTGCCAGACGAATGTAACGACTCAAAAGCGCTTTAACTTTTAATCAAACCATTGGATCACTCCTTAATTTTTACTGGAGTTTCTGGAGACCATTTTCCTTGTAGTAGCTACGAAATCTCTACTCTGTGAATCGATTGTCCGGTCGCGCAAGACTAGAGTAACGGCTCAAAAAGGCTCTAACTTTTGATCCGACCGTTGGATCATGCTCAAATGTTTATAGTAGTTTCCGAAGGCTGTTTTACTTGAGATTGCTATGGAATCGCTACTCAGTGAATAACAGGTCTCATCGTGCCAGACCACTATAACGGCTGAAAAGGGCCTTAACTTTTGATCCGACCATTGGATCACTCCCGAATGTTTACAGGAGTTTCTGAAGGCCATTTTCCATGTAGTGGCTACGGAATCTGTACTCTGTGAAGCAAACGTCCGATCGCGCTAGACTAGTGTAACGGCTCAAAAGGGCTCTAACTTTTGATCTGACTGTTGGATCGTGCTCAAAGTTTTAAAGTAGTTTGCGGAGGCTGTTTTCCTTGTGGTAGCTGTTGCGATGTCGCGGTCGCACAAATTAATTACCCTAGCTTCAAACACAACACATAAGATAGTATAGAGCAAGCAAGGGGTCGATCCCACGAGGAAGTTCAAGTCAGATTTTTATGCTAGATGATATGCAATTTGGGGGGGGGGTTGGACATTATCTAGGCTAAAGCATAAGAAAACAGAAAACTATCAAACAAAATTTAATAAAATCAGAAAATTATCAAGAGAACAAATCTTGGTCACAAGCACATATCCACCTACAGAAATCAAAACTGATCGTGGAAACAAAACATCAATTTATATTCTGAATATTTATCTCTTCTTAACATTGGTTAGTTAACAGATCCGCCGTATAACTAACCCTAACCATCAAACAACCACAATGTCCGCACTAGTAATTCAATTTAATGGCAGCTTTAAGAACTAGATAAGTTGATTAATCAAGAAAACATAACTGTCCGCAATCTATGTTTGATTTGATTGAATGTTTACAGGAGTTTCTAGAGGCCATTTTCCTTGAAGTAGCTATTGAATCTCTACTCTATGAAGTGAACTTTTGGTCGCGCCAGACCAGAGTAACGGCCCACAAGGCCTCTAACTCTTGATGCGATCATTGGATCGTGCTCAAAGTTTTACAGTAGTTTTCGGAAGATGTTTTCATTGTGGTAGCCATGGAATCGCTACTCGGTGAAGAGCATTTCTCGTCGTGCAAGACCACCGTAACGGCTCAAAAGCACCTTAACTTTTGATCCAAGCGTTGTATCACTCCCGAATGTTTACAAGAGTTTCTGGAGGCCATTTTCCTTGTAGTAGCTACGGAATGTCTACTATGTGAAGCGAACGTCCGGTCGAGCCAGATGAGAGTAATGGCTCAAAAGAGCTCTAACTTTTAATCCGATCGTTGGATCGTGCTCAAAGTTTTAAAGTAGTTTGTGGAGGCTAATTTCCTAGTGGTAGCAATGGAATCACTACTCGGTGAAGAGCGGGTCTCGTCGTGCCAGACCAGCGTAACGACTCAATAGCGCCTTAACCTTTGATCCGATTGTTGGATCACTCCCGAATGTTTACAGGAGTTTCTGGAGGCCATTTTCCTTGTAGTAGCTATTGAATCTCTACTCTGTGAAGCGAACTTCCGATCGCGCCAGACCAGATTAACGGCCCAAAAGGGCTATAACTTTTGATACGACCATTGGATGGTGCTCAAATTTTTACAGCAGTTGTCAAAGGCTGTTTTCCTTGGGGTAGCTATAGAATCCCTACTAGGTTAAGAGCAGTTCTCATCGTGCAAAACCAGCGTAATGGCTTAAAAGCGCCATAACTTTTGATAGGACCGTTGGATCACACAATTTTTACTGGAGTTTCTGGAGGCCATTTTGCTTGTAGTAGCTACGGAATCTCTACTATTTGAAGCGAACGTCCGGTTGTGCCAGACTAGAATAATGGCTCAAAAGGACTCTAACTTTTGATCTAACCGTTGGATCGTGCTCAAAGTTTTACAGTAGTTTCCGGAGGCTGTTTTCCTTGTCGTAGCCATGGAATCGCTACTCGTTGAAGATCAAGTCTCGTCGTGCCAGACCAATATAACGGCTCAAAAGCGCGTAACCTTTGATCCGATCGTTGGATCACTCCCGAATATTTACAGGAGTTTCTGAAGGCCATTTTCCTTGTAGTAGCTACGAAATCTCTACTTTATGAAGCATACGCACGGTCGCGCAAGACTAGAGTAACGACTCAAAAGGGCTCTAACTTTTGATCTGATAGTTGGATCGTGCTCCAATTTTTACAGTAGTTTGCGGAGGTTGTTTTCCTTGTGGAAGCCATGGAATAGCTACTAGGTTAAGAGCAGGTGTCGTCGTGCCAAACCAGCGTAACGGCTCAAAAGCACCTTAACTTTTGATCCGACCGTTGGATCACTCCTGAATATTTACAGGAGTTTCTTGAGGCCATTTTGCTTGTAGTAGCTACGGAATCTCTACTATGTGAAGCGAAGGTCCGGTCGAGCCAGATGAGAGTAACGGCTCAAAAGGGCTCTAACTTTTAATCCGATCGTTGGATCGTGCTCAAAGTTTTAAAGTAGTTTGCGGAGGCTAATTTCCTAGTGGTAGCAATGGAATCACTACTCGGTGAAGAGCGAGTCTCGTTGTGCCAGACCAGTGTAACGACTCAATAGCGCTTTAACCTTTGATCCGATCGTTGGATCACTCCCGAATGTTTACAGGAGTTTCTGGAGGCCATTTTCCTTGTAGTAGCTATTGAATCTCAACTATGTGAAGCGAATGTCCGGTTGCGCCAGACCAGAGTAATGGCTCAAAAGGGCTCTAACTTTTGATCCGACAGTTGGATCGTGCTCCAAGTTTTACAGTAGTATGCGGAGGCTGTTTTACTCGTGGTAGCTATGGAATCGCTACTAGGTGACGAGCAGGTCTCGTCGTGCCAGACTAGCGTAACGGCTCAAAAGCGCCTTAACCTTTAATCCGACTGTTGGATCACTCCCGAATTTTTACAGGAGTTTTTGGAGGCCATTTTGCTTGTAGTAGCTACGGAATCTCTACTATGTGAAGCGAACATCCGGTCAAGCCAGATGAGAGTAACGGCTCAAGAGGGCTCTAACTTTTGATCCGACAGTTGGATCATGCTCCAAGTTTTACAGTAGTTTGCGGAGGCTATTTTCCTAATGGTAGCAATGGAATCGCTACTCGGTGAAGAGGAGGTCTCGTCGTGCCAGACCAGCGTAACGGCTCACTAGCGCCTTAACCTTTGATCCGATCGTTGGTTCACTCCGAATGTTTACAGGAGTATCTGGAGGCCATTTTCCTTGTTGGAGCTATTGAATCTCTACTTTGTGAAGCGAATGTTTGGTCGCGTCAGAATAGAGTAACGGCTCAAAAGGGCTCTAACTTTTGATTTGACAGTTGGATCGTTTTCCAAATTTTAAAGTAATTTCCGGAGGTTGTTTTCCTTGTCGTAGCCACGGAATCGCTCCTCGATGAATAGCACGTCTCGTCGTGCCAAACCACCGTAATGGCTCAAAAATGCCTTAACTTTTGATCCAACCGTTGTATCACTCCCGAATGTTTGCTGGAGTTTCTGGAGGCCATTTTCCTTGTAGTAGCTATTGAATCTCTACTCTGTGAAGCGAACTTCCGGTCGCGCCAAACCAGATTAACGGCCCAAAAGGGCTATAACTTTTGATACGACCGTTGGATGGTGCTTAAATTTTTACAGCAGTTGACAAAAGCTGTTTTTCTTGGGGTAGCTATAGAATCCCTACTAGGTTAAGAGCAGTTCTCATCGTGCCAAACCAGTGTAACAGCTTAAAAGCACCATAACTTTTGATCCGACCGTTGGATCACACAATTTTTACAGGAGTTTCTGGAGGCCATTTTGCTTGTAGTAGCTACAGAATCTCTACTATTTGAAGCGAACATCCGGTTGCGCCAGACTAGAGTAATGGCTCAAAAGGACTCTAACTTTTGATCTAACCGTTGGATCGTGCTCAAAGTTTTACAGTAGTTTTTGGATGCTGTTTTCCTTGTCGTGGCCATGGAATCGCTACTCGTTGAAGATCAGGTCTTGTCGTGCCAGACCAGTATAACGGCTCAAAAGCGCTCTAACCTTTGATCCAATCGTTGGATCACTCCCGAATATTTACAGGAGTTTCTGAAGGCCATTTTCCTTGTAGTAGCTACGGAATCTCTACTTTATGAAGCGAATGTACGGTCGCGCAAGACTAGAGTAACGACTCAAAAGGGCTCTAACTTTTGATCTGATAGTTGGATCGTGCTCCAAGTTTTACAGTAGTTTGCGGAGGCTGTTTTCCTTATGGTAGCCATGGAATCACTACCAGGTTAAGAGCAGGTGTCATTGTGCCAAACCAGCGTAACGGCTCAAAAGCGCCTTAACTTTTGTTCTGACCGTTGGATCACTCCTGAATATTTACAGGAGTTTCTGGAGGCCATTTTGCTTGTAGTAGCTACGGAATCTCTACTATGTGAAGCGAAGGTCCGGTCGAGCCAGATGAGAGTAACGGCTCAAGAGGGCTCTAACTTTTGATCCGATAGTTGGATCGTGCTCCAAGTTTTATAGTAGTTTGCGGAGGCTGTTTTACTCGTGGTAGCTATGGAATCGCTACTAGGTGACGAGCAGCTCTCGTCGTGCCAGACCAACGTAACGGCTCAAAAGCGCCTTAACCTTTAATCCGACCGTTGGATCACTCCCGAATTTTTACAGGAGTTTCTGGAGGCCATTTTGCTTATAGTAGCTATGAAATCTCTACTCTGTGAATCGAACGTCCGATCAAGCCAGATGAGAGTAACGACTCAAAATGGCTCTAACTGTTGATCCGACTGTTGGATCTTGCTCAAAGTTTTACAGTAGTTTTCAGAGGTTGTTTTCCTTGTGGTAGCTATGGAATCACTACTCGGTGAAGAGCAGGTTTCGTAGTGCCAGACCAGCATAACGGCATAAAAGGGCTATAACTTTTGTTCCGACCGTTGGATCACCCCTGAATTTTTACAGGAGTTTCTGGAGGCCATTTTCCTTGTAGTAGCTACGGAATCTATACTCTTTGAAGCGAACGTCCTGTTGCGCCAAACTAGAGTAACAACTCAAAAGGATCTAACTTTTGATCCGACCGTTGGATCATGGTCAAAGTTTTACAGTAGTTTCCGGAGGCTGTTTTCCTTGTCGTAGCAATGGAATCGCTACTCAGTGAAGAGCAGGTCTCGTCGTGCTAGACCAGCGTAACGGTTCAATAGCGCCTTTACCTTTCATCCGATCGTTGGATCACTCCAGAATGTTTACAGGAGTATCTGGAGGCCATTTTCCTTGTAGTAGCTATTGAATCTCTACTCTGTGAAGCGAACGTCCGGTCGCGCCAGACTAGAGTAATGACTCAAAAGGGCTATATCTTTTGATCCGACCGTTGGATCACTCTTGAATTTTTATAGGAGTTTCTGGAAGCCATTTTCCTTGTTGTAGCTATTGAATCTCTTCTCTGTGGATCGACCATCCGCTGGCGCCAAACCAGAGTAACGACTCAAAAAGGCTCTAACTTTTTATCCGACCGTTGGATCGTGCTCAAAGGTTTACAGTAGTTTTCAGAGGTTGTTTTCCTTGTGGTAGCAATGGAATCTCTACTTGGTGAAGAGCAGGTCTCGTCGTGCCAGACCAGCATAACGACATAAAAGGGCCATAACTTTTGTTCCGACTGTTGGATCACTCTTGAATTTTTACAGGAGTTTTTGGAGGCCATTTTCCTTGTAGTAGCTACAGAATCTATACTCTTTAAAGCGAACGTCCGGTCACGCCAAACTAGAGTAACAGCTCAAAAGGGTCTAACTTTTGATCTGACCGTTGGATCATGCTCAAAGTTTTACAGTAGTTTTCGAAGGCTATTTTCCTTATTGTAGTAGTGGAATCGCTACTCAGTGAAGAGCAGGTCTCGTCGTGCTAGACCAGCGTAACGGCTCAATAGCACTTTAACCTTTCATCCAATCATTGGATCACTCCAGAATTTTTACAGGAGTATCTGGAGGCTAATTTCCTTCTAGTAGCTATTGAATCTCTTCTCTGTGGATCGAACGTCCGCTGGCGCCAGACCAGAGTAACGACTTAAAAAGGCTCTAACTTTTTATCCGACCGTTGGATCGTGTTTAAATTTTTACAGTAGTTTCCGGAGGCTGTTTTCCTTGTGTTAGCAATAGAATCGCTACTAGGTTAAGAGCAGGTCTTGTCGTGCTAGACTAGTGTAACTGCGTAAAAGCGCCATAACTTTTGATCCGACCGTTGGATCACTCAATTTTTACAGGAGTTTCTGGAGGCCATTTTGCTTGTAATAGCTATGAAATCTCTACTATGTGAAGCGAATGTCCGGTCGCGCCAGACTAGAGTAATGGCTCAAAAGATCTCTAACTTTTGATCCGACCATTGGATCGTGCTCAAAGTTTTACAGTAATTTCCGGAGGTTGTTTTCCTTGTCGTAGCCATGGAATCGTTACTCGGTGAAGAGCACGTCTCATCGTGCCAGACCAGCGTAACGGCTCAAAAGTGCCTTAACCTTTGATCTGATCGTTGGATCACTCCCGAATGTTTATAGGAGTTTTTGGAGGCCATTTCCCTTAGAGTGGCTACAGAATCTCTACGTTGTGAAGCGAATGTCTGGTCGCGCCAGACCAGAATAACCGCTCAAAAGGGCTCTAACTTTTGATCTGACCGTTGACTCGTGTTCAAAGGTTTACAGTAGTTTTCAGAGGCTCTTTTCCTTGTGGTAGCCATGGAATCGCTACACAGTGAAGAGCAGGTCTCGTCGTGCGAGACCAACATAACGGCTCAATAGCGCTTTAACCTTTTATCCGATCGTTGGATCACTCTCAAATGTTTACAGGAGTATGTGGAGGCCATTTTCCTTGTAGTAGCTATTGAATCTCAACTCTGTGAAGCGAACGTCCGGTCGCGCCAGATAAGTGTAACGGCTCAAAAGGGCTCTAACTTTTGATCCGACAGTTGGATCGTGCTCCAAGTTTTATAGTAGTTTGCGGAGGCTGTTTTCGTTGTGGTAGCCATGGAATCGCTACTAGGTGAAGAGCAGGTCTTATCGTGCCAGACCAGTGTTGTCATAACCCAATTTTTGACCATTTTAATTTTAATGTTAATTATTATTTTATTTATTGAAAAGGATAAAAAAAAATGATGATGATAAAAAAATAATAATGATGAAAAAACTAGTAAAATGAAATAAATGAAGAATGAATTAAAATTTGGGTTAAGGGCAACATGATTGAAAATTCTGGGGTTTAATTAAACTTTGAAATTAATCTAATTAAGCTTGGAATTAATTTAATTAATCAAGTCAAGGGTTTAATTGAAGAATGGATAAGTTTTAAGACTTAATTAAGCTTGGAATTAATTTAATTAATCCAATCAGGGTTTTAATTGGAGAATTGATAAGTTTTGAGACTTAATTAAGCTTGAAATTTATTTAATTAATCCAATCAAGGGTTTAATTGGAGAATTGATAAGTTTTGAGACTTAATTGGACTTGGATTTAGTTAAATTAATGAAATCAGGGACTTAATTGAACAAATAGCAAAGTTTGGGGTCAAAATTGCAAAAATTAAAATCCAAGGATGACATTGAAAATGGCGCGAAAATGCAGGGGTCAATAAATAGTTTATCCAGGGGTCTTTCTTACGACAATTTGAAAACCTCAGGGACTAAAACATAAATGGCCTTTTAACAGTCAAACGGCGTCGTTTAAAAAAAAAAGAGAGAGAGAGCCGCTCGTCTTCTTCCGCTCGCCAAGCCAGAGAAACGGACGCCCCTGCCATCACTGCTCCTGCAATAACGGTCCTGGGGTCTTCCTTGCCAAGAAAAACGCATGCCATTCTCCAACTATAAAAGCAGGAGAAGGGATGCGCACAGGGGGGGAATTGGACTGAAACGAAGGAGGAACCCAACATAAACAGTGGAGAGAAAAAAAAAACTAAGAGAAAGAAAAAGATAGAGCCGAACAAAGAAAAACTGGGGACCGAGAACAGGGAAGAAGGCAAAACAGAAGCAGGAAGAGAGGAACGCAAGCAAAAACAAGGAAGAAAAACCCAGAAAGACAGAGGAAAACCGGAGCAAAAACAGGGGCAGAATCAGAGCAAAGAACCCGAGAAAGCTTGGGTCCAACCAACCCTCGGTTCCAGGACCCTTACCATCATAGTATTTGTCCAGAGCAGGGGAATTCGGAAGCACGGACCAAAAGCTTTCTTCCCAAACACAAAGGCAAAGAGACATAGCAGAGAAGGAAAGAAAAACGGAGGGGCAACCATTTCGTGCCTGCAGAAAAAGAACAACCCAAAAGACAGTGAAGCCACATCGGGAAACAAAATAAAACAGCCACCACGCCATCATCTTCGGCGCCGTCCTCCGTTGCACAGGTAAGTTTCCATTCTCTGCATTCAACAAAACTTTCAAATGCAGTGTGAAGGTAATTTAATTACCTTCACACTATTCATGCACGCGTGAATTTACTTCACGCGTGCTTCTTCTTCTTTTGCCCAGCCGGGCCACTGGTTTGGGCCAGTGGCCAGGCCGGGCTGGCTGGGTCCAGCCGAGCCCCCACATGGGCTGAGCTGGGCCCAGCCCCCAAAACAAAAAAACAAAAAAATAAAAAATAAAAAATAGAAATTATAGAAATAAAAATTTTGCATGTCTTAGAAAAAAACATATTTTTTTTCAATTTATTCACTAATATCAGGATCAGGAATAGGAAAAAATATATACTGATTTTTTTTTTATAGCTACGAATTTTTACCAACGCCAGAGTTGGAATTATTCGTGGTGGAAGGGAGGGGGAAAAACAAAAAAATCAGTGAAGCTTAATGCAAGCAGAACCCAGAGAAAACAACAGAAAACAGAGGAGAAAACCCAGAAAAACAGAGGAAAAACCAGTGAAGAACAACCCAGAACACAGAGAAGAAAAAAAACGGGGGGAAAAAGGAAGCCAGAAACAGAAGAAAAGCAGGGGAAACAGGGGAAAAAATAGAGAAACGCGCAGAAATAAAAACGCAAAGAGCAAGGGAGAAAGAGGGCAGCACACACACAGTGAAGAGAATTATCTTTGAAACCGTTTTCGTCCCTGCAAGCAAAGGAAAGACCAGTATTCATTCAAAGAACATCACAGTAAACCAGCATCTTCATTATTGTTTCCTTCGTCATCTCAGGAGCTGCGGTAAAACTAAAGTATACGGGCACAGAATCAAAAGGAAACAAAGGAAAGCAGAAGAAGGAGAAGAGTAGAGGAGGTAGTCGGCCAGCCAGAGCTTCGCCACCGTCTCCATCGCCTCGCAGACCAGGTAAGCAAGCTCTCCTCTTCAATTAAGTGTCTTTTACACTGTGCAAGTGAATTTTAATTCACTTGCACAGTGCAGCTCAGCCCAGCCGGGCCACTGGCTTGGGCCAGTAGCCAGGCCAGGCTGGCTGGGCTAAGCCCAGCCCATATGGGCTGAGCTGGGCCCAACCTAAAAAAATAAAAAAATAAAAAGTAAAAAGTAAAAAAATAAAAAACAAAGATGTGTGTATGTACAAATAAAAAAATAAATATGAATTTGTTATTTTTATTCATTGACGCCAGAGTCAGAATAAAAATACTAATTCAAATTTATTTTATTGTATTTTATTTAATTACATAAAAATAAAAAATATGAATACAAAAATAAAATAAAATAAAGTAAATTTATTGGTTTATTCATTGACGCCAGAGTCAGGAATAAAGATACTGATGTAAATTTATTTTATTTTATTGTATTTTACTTTTATTTAGTTACATAAAAAATGTGTATGCTTAAAAAATAAATTTATTTGATTTGTTTATTCACCGACGCCAGAGTCGGGAATAAAAAAAATGATTTAAATTTATTTTGTTTTTATAGCTACGTGATATTTACCAACGCCAGAGTTGGAAATATCCGTAGTTAAATATTCACTGACGCCAGAGTCAGGAATATTAAACGCAAAATTATCATATCCTAAACCAATAAACATTTAGCAATTTAAGGCAAAACTAGCAATGCAGTCTGCCTCAGGCAGAACGTTTAAGGGGTGATAATATCTTTTCTTTTACGTAACCAGTCCCGTACCATAGAATCTCTATTGACCAGTTAGGGTTCCTAGTGACCATAATACTAGGTGGCGACTCCTTAAACAAGACATTTTCCCTAAAAGAACAAGATGCCAGAAATCTGTTCTTTTTCCATAAATCGAGAATTATTTTTAGGGCCGCCGCGATGTCGGGTGCAACAAGTGTAACGACTCAAAAGCGCCTTAACCTTTAATCCGACCATTGGATCACTCCTGAATTTTTACAGGAGTTTCTGGAGGCCATTTTTCTTATAGTAGCTATGAAATCTCTACTCTGTGACTCGAACATCCGGTCGCGCTAGAAGAGACTAACGACTCAAAAGGGCTCTAACTTTTGATCCGACCGTTGGATCGGGCTCAAATTTTTACAGTAGTTTCCGGAGGATGTTTTCCTTGTGGTAGCATGAAATCGCTACTCGGTGAAGAGCAGGTCTCGTCGTGCCAGACCAGCAAAACGGCATAAAAGCCCCATAACTTTTGTTCCGACCGTTGGACCACTCCTGGATTTTTTCAGGAGTTTCTGGAGGCTATTTTCCTTGTAGTAGCTACGGAATCTCTACTTTGTGAAGCGAACGTCCGGTCGCGCCAAACCAGAGTAACAACTCAAAAGGGCTCTAACTTTTGATCCGACCATTAGATCGTGCTCAAATTTTATAGTAGTTTTCGGAGGTTGTTTTCCATGTGGTAGCCATGGAATCGCTACTAGGTTAAGAGCAAGTCTCGTCGTGCCAGACCAGCGTAAGGGCTCAAAAGCGCCTTAACTTTTGATTCGACCATTGGATCACTCCCGAATGTTTACAAGAGTTTCTGGAGGTGAATTTTCTTGCAGTACGTATCAAATCTCTACTCTGTGAAGCGAACGTCCGGTAGCGCCAGACTAGAGTAACGGCTTAAAAGGGCTCTAACTTTTGATCTAACCGTTGGATCGTGCTCAAAGTTTTATAGTAGTTTTCGGAGGCTCTTTGCCTTGTGGTAGCAATGGAATCGGTACTCGTGAAGACCAGGTCTCGTAGTGCCAGCTTGTGTAATGGCTCAAAAGCGCCTTAACTTTTGATCCGATCGGTAGATCACACCCGAATGTTTACAGGAGTTTCTGGAGGCTAATTTCCTTGTAGTTATTATCGAATCTCCATTCTGTGAAGCGAACGTCCGGTCGCGCCAGACTTGAATAACGGCTTAATAGGGCTCTAACTTTTGATCCAACCGTTGGATCGTGCTCAAAGTTTTACAGTCGTTTCCGGAGGCTGTTTGCCTTGCGGTAGCAATGGAATCGGTACTTGGTGAAGAGAAGGTCTCGTAGTGCTAGCTTGCGTAACGGCTCAAAAGCGCCTTAACTTTTGATCCGACCGGTGGATCACACTCGAATGTTTACTTGAGTTTCTGGAGGCTAATTTCCTTGCAGTAGCTACGGAATCTCTACTCTGTGACGCGAATGTCCGGTCGCGCCACACCAGTGTAACGACTCAAAAGGGCTTTAACTTTTGATCCGCCGTTGGATCGTGCTTAAAATTTTACAGTAGTTTCCGGAGACTGTTTTCCTTGTGGTAGCCATAGAGTTGCTACTAGGTTTAGAGCACGTCTCATCGTGCCAGACTAGCGTAACGGTTCAAAAGCGCCGTAATTTTTTATCAGACCGTTGCATCACTCCTGCATTTTTACAGGAGTTTATGAAGGCCATTTTCCTTGAAGTAGCTACATAATCTCTACTCTATGAAGCCAACGTCCGGTCACGCCAAACCAGAGTAACGACTCGAAAGGGCTCTAACTTATGATCCGACCGTTGCATCCTGCTCAAAGTTTTATAGTAGTTTCTGGAGGCTGTTTTTCGTATGGTAGCCATGGAATCGCTCCTAGGTTTAGAGCATGTCTCATCGTGCCAGACCAGCGTAACGGCTCAAATGCGCTGTAATTTTTTATCAGACCGTTGCATCACTCCTGAATTTTTACAGGAGTTCATGGAGGCCATTTTCCTTGTAGTAGCTACGGAATCTCTACTCTATGAAGCAAACGTCCGGTCGCGCCAGACTTGAGTAACGGCTCAAAAGGGCTCTAACTTATGATCCGACCGTTGGATAGTGCTCAAAGTTTTACAATAGTTTCCGGTGGCTATTTTCCTTGTGGTAGCCATGAAGTCGCTACTAGGTTTAGAGCACATCTCGTCGTGCCAGACCAGCGTAGCGGCTCAAAAGCATCATAGCTTTTGATCCAACCGTTATATCACAACTTAATTTTTGCAGGAGTTTCTGGAGGCCATTTTCCTTGTTGTAGCTACGGAATCTCTACTCTGTGAAGCGAACGTCCGGTAAAGCCAGACTTGAGTAACGACTCAAAAGAGCTCTAACTTTTGATCCACCGTTGGATCGTGCTCAAAGTTTTACAGTAGTTTCCGGAGGTTGTTTTCCTTGTGGTAGCCATGGAGTCGCTACTAGGTTTAGAGCACGTCTCATCGTGCCAGTCTAGCGTAACGGCTCAAAAGCGTCGTAATTTTTTATCAGACCATTGCATCACTCCTGAATTTTTACAGGAGTTTATGGAGGCCATTTTCCTTGTAGTAGCTACGGAATCTCTACTCTGTGAAGCAAACGTCCGGTCGCGCCAGACCAGAGTAAGGGCTCAAAAGGGCTCTAACTTATGATTCGACCGTTGGATCGTGCTCAAAGTTTTACAGTAGTTTCCAGAGGCTGTTTTCCTTTTGGCAGCCATGAAGTCGCTACTAGGTTTAGAGCAAGTCCCGTCGTGCCAGATCAGCGTAACGGCTTAAAAGCACCTTAACCTTTGATCCGATAGTTGGATCACTCTCGAATGTTTACAGGAGTATCTGGAGGCCATTTTCCTTGTTGTAGCTATTGAATCTCTACTCTGTGAAGCGAACGTCCGGTCGCGCCAGACTAGAGTAACGGCTCAAAAGGGTTCTAACTTTTGATCCGATCGTTGGATCATGCTAAAAGGTTTACAGTAGTTTCTGGAGGCTGTTTTCCTTGTGGTAGCCATAGAATTGATACTCGTTGAAGAGTAGGTTTCATCGTGCCACACCAGCATAATGGATCAAAAGCACTTTAACTTTTGATCCGACCGTTGGATCACTCCTGAATTTTTACAGGATTTTCTGGAAGCCATTTTCCTTGTTGTAGCTATTGAATCTCTTCTCTGTGAATCGAACGTCCGATCGCGCTAGACTAGAGTAACGGCTCAAAAGGGCTCTTGATCCGACTATTGGATCGCGCTTAAATTTTTACAGTAGTTTCCGGAGGTTGTTTTCCTTGTGGTAGCCATGGAATCGCTACTTAGTGAAGAGCAGGTCTCGTCGTGCCAGACCAGCGTAACGGCTCAAAAGCGCCTTAATTTTTTATCAGACCGTTGGATCACTCCAAAATTTTTACAGGAGTTTCTGGAGGTCATTTTCGTTGTAGTAGCTACGGATTCTCTACTCTATGAAGATAACATCCGGTCGCGCCAGACCAGAGTAACGGCTCAAAAGGGCTCTAACTTTTGATCCGACCGTTGGATCGTGCTCAAAGTTTTACAGTAGTTTTCGGAGGCTGTTTTCCTTGTGGTAGCCATGGAATTGCTACTCGATGAAGAGCATGTCTTGTCGTGCCAGACTAGCGTAACGGCTCAAAAGCGCCTTAATTTTTTATCAGATCGTTGGATCACTTCTCAATTTTTACAGGAGTTTCTGGAGGCCTTTTTCGTTGTAGTAGCTAAGGATTCTCTATTCTTTGAAGCGAATGTCTAGTCGCGCCAGACGAGAGTAAAGGCTCAAAAGGGCTCTAACCGTTGGATCACCCCCAAATGTTTACAGGAGTTTCTGGAGGCCATTTTCCTTGCAGTAGCTATTGAATCTCTACTCTTATAATTTTAAAGCATTTAAACAATCCTTAAAGTATCCTAAATAGATCCTAATTCTGTTTTTAATTGTTTTTTAAATTTATAATTTTAAAACATTTAAACTATCTTTGAAGTATCTTGAACAGAAATCCTAATTAATTTTTTAAAATTTTATAATTTTAAAATATTTAAAGTGTCCTTAATGTATCCTAAAACAAAATTCTAATACCTTTTGTTTTAATTATTTTTTAATTTTATAATTTTAAAACATTTAAACTATCTTTTAAGTATCAAAAAAAAAAGAAATCCTAATTATTTTCTTCTCATTGTTTTTAAATTTACAATTTTTTAAAAATTAAATTATCCTTGAAGTATCCTAAACAGAAATCCTAATTCTTTTTTTAGAAATGTTTTAAATTTTATAATTTCAAAACATTTAAACTATCTTTGAATTATCCTGAAAAGAAATCCTAATTGGTTTTTTTAAATTTTTTTAAATTTATAATTTTAAAACACTTAAACTGTCCTTGAAGTATTCTAAACAAAAATCCTAATTACTTTTTTTAATTTTTTTTAAATTTTATAATTTTAAAATATTTAAAATGTCCTTCATATATCATAAATAGAAATCCTAATTTCTTTTCTTTTTTGTAAAATTTATAATTTTAAAACATTTAACCTATTTTTGAAATATCCTAAACATATCCTAATTTTGTTTTTTTAATTTTATAATTTTAAAACATTTAAACTATCATTGAATTATCCTTAACAGAAATCCTAATTAGATTTTTTAATTGTTTTAAAATTTTATAATTTTAAAACATTTAAATAGTCTTTGAAATATCATAAACTGAAATCCAAATTTTTATTTTTTGAAATAGTTATCAAATTTTATAATTTTAAAAAATTTAAACTATTCTTTAAATATCCTAAACAGATCCTAATTTTGTTTATAAATTTTATAATTTTAAAACATTTAAACTATCCTTAAAATATCTTAACAGAAATCTTAAATACCATTTTTTTATTGTTTTTTGAATTTTATAATTTTAAAACATTTAAACTATCCTTAAAGTATCCTAAACATATCCTAATTATATCTTTTTAATTGTTTTCTAATTTTCTAATTTTAAAACTTTTAAAATATTTTTGAAGCATCTTAAATAGAAATCCGAAGTACTTTTTTTTAATTTTTTAATTTTAAATCATTTCAACTATCCTTGAAGTATCCTCAATAGAAATCCTAATTATTTTTTTATTTGTTTTTTAATTTTATTATTTTAAAATATTTAAACTATCCTTGAAATATCCTCAATAGAAATTCTAATTTCTTTTTTTTAATTGTTTTCAAATTTTATAATTTTAAAACATTTAAACAATTCTTGAAGTATCCTAAACAGATCCTAATTCTGTTTCTTAATTGTTTTTTAAATTTATAATTTTATAACATTTAAACTATTCTTAAAGTATCTTGAACTGAAATTCTAATTAGTTTTTTTTAATTGTTCTTAAACTTTATAATTTTAAAACATTTAAAGTGTCTTTGATGTATCCTAAAATGAAATCCTAATACCTTTTATTTTAACTAATTTTAAATTTTATAATTTTAAAATATTTAAACTATCCTTTAAGTATCCTAAAAAAGAATTTCTAATTACTTTATTCTAATTGTTTTTAAATTTACAATTTTTAAAAAATTAAACTATCCTTGAAGTATCCTCAACAAAAATCCTAATTCCTTTTTTTTGAAAATATTTTTAAATTTTATAATTTTAAAACATTCAAACTATCCTTTAAGTGTCCTCATAAAAGAAATCCTAATTATATTTTTTTATTATTTATTATTTTATTATTTTAAAACATTTAAACTATCCTTAAAGTATCCTCAATAGAAATCCCACTACGCCATTATACAGTTTTACCGACAGATTAATTCCATCGGTATAAGGAACACAAACCATCGGTAAAATTATTACAGGAAATAAATGGAGTCGAGAATTATAAAGCAAAACGTTTTGACCAACATCAAATGTTTTTAAGATGAACATTTACCATAAATTAAAGGTATCTTATATAATTAGATATGTTATTATAAAACATGCTTTAGTTAAGGAGTTATTGATACTTCAAGTGCAAAATGATGATATAAAACCTTGATAAAAATGCACTTTTAAGTACTAATCACACCCCCCAACCAGCTTATTACTAGTCCCTAGTAATCAAAGCGTTAAAATAGAAAAACTATTTGCAAATTCCACAAAGCAAAGCATTCATCATTCAACTTCCATTAATCTATCCAGATAAACAAACTCTCATTAAGTTTATATATCTGCTCAATATCTCTTAAACAAAATATTAATAAACCTTACTTTTTATGTGCTCAATGTATGAAAACATAGATGATGGGGCTTTAATTGGAGGAAAACAATATTCTGTTCTAATGTTTAAGGTTAACTTCCTTGGGTTGGGATTATTATCGTTTCTTTTTTTTTTCAATATATATACATATAACTTACAACACAATGCATCTTTAACCCATGTAACGAGCTTTCAGCTAATGACTCCCAGACCAGTTGGTCTTAGGGCATTGGGTGTTGAGACACCCCTACGAGCTTAGTAACTCAGGTTGCAGATACTAATACGTAGATAGTGCAATGTTTGATTCCCTTAAGCTTTTCTCCTCAACCCATGTAACAAGCGTTGGGCCAATAGCTCCCAAGTCAGTTGACTTTAGGGTATTAGGTGTTAAAACACTCCTTCGGTTTATAGATACCATTCCTAAAGAACGACATGTTGCATTACAAGTCCATCTGGCACATCTGTGACAGACTTTCAGTCGTTTTGCACGACGTTTCTTTGCAAAAGTGCTTTTACCTGTTCCAGGC
>Ga0325400_1001662_pt1 | contig 18658 bp, 20 predicted proteins | sample PopdelMetagenome_2_FD_205662 | JGI IMG/M metagenome (GOLD analysis project Ga0325400, IMG submission 205662) | Populus deltoides microbial communities from Bellville, Georgia, United States - Xylem-PdKOR-R1 | ecosystem: Host-associated > Plants > Phyllosphere > Stem > Wood/Secondary xylem... | reverse complement strand
CCCAAACTACAACCAAACATCCATCCCAACTCTCCCCTCTTCTCAACACAAGCACTCAAGTTTCTTATACTTTTGTACGTGGTCACAACATCCGTTAATTCTTGTGGATTTTATCATTTTTTGTCAGTAAATCTATCCTTTTTAGTTTTAACTTTTAAATGTGAATTTTTTTTATTTTTTTAGTATATGTATTTTGTTAAAGAAACTTGTAATATGAATGTATAATTTTGTAGTTATTATAGTTTGTTTTAGATTTTGTCAAATTATATTTGTTTGTAAATTGTTGAAATTTTGTTTGAATTACACCGAATTATATGTGTTGTGATGAAATAAATAATAGCTTGTTTAACGAGTCTGTTTTAATTGTTATCAATTCTATTGTGAAGTTGTGATTTCTGTAAATTTTTATATATGTATAAATTTGTATTTATGAATGTTGATAGTTGATAATTGATAATGAATATTTAAGATAAGTGTTTTTTAGTTTGTTGGATAATTGATAATGAATATTTAACATAAGAAACCAATATTTTTTTTTTATGTTTTATAGAGATTCAATAGAAGTTATGGATGATTGTTCATGGATGTATCGGGACTCACCCCAAGGATTGCGGATGATGGATTATTGTAACGGTGTTCAGGGTTTTATTAATTTCGCAACATCTATCACGAGGAATTTTACTGATGGCAGTATTAGGTGTCCATGCAGTAAGTGTAAAAATTTAAAGTTTCTGCATCAAGAGGTTGTAACGATGCATCTTCTAACAAAAGGGTTCGTGGAGGATTACCTGTGTTGGTATGCACACGGAGATCTATAACACCTAATGAGAGCATGGTTGAAAGGGTGGTCGGGTCAACTTCTAGTGCTAGCAACATGCATGAAGTTGGAAATGAGAACAGTAATCCTTATAGGAATATGATTATGGATGCAATGAGAATGAGTGAAGGTAATGTCAGTGAATTTCCAAACGTAGAAGAAGAACCTAATGCAGATGCATCAAGGTTTTTTGATCCGTTGAAAGATTCTGACGAGCCATTATGGAATGACTGCACGAACCACAGTAAATTATTGGCCGTAGCATAGGTGTTCACCATCAAGTCAGACCACGAGTTGAGTGAGGACAGTTATGACAAGATTATCGAATGGGCGAGAAACATCAAGTCAGATCATGAACTTCTATGCTGCAAGTCCATGATGAAACCCCTCGGTTTAGGATAACAGAAAATTGACATGTGCCATAACTTCTGCATGTTATACTACCTTGAAAATGCTGAGCTGATCGAGTGCATGACATGTGGGCATTCCTGTTACAAACCCAGAACTGGTAGAGGAAAAACTCTCGTGGCATATAAAAAACTTAGATACTTTTCAATTACACCTAGACTGCAGAGGTTATTCATGTCACTAAGTACTGCTAAGCACATGACATGGCACCAATCACATCATGCGGTTGATGGAGTAATGGTGCATCCTTCTGACGGTGAAGCCTAGAAACATTTTAACAGTGTGTATCCTCACTTTTCAGTTGAATCAAAGAATGTGCGTATTGGGTTATGTACAGATGAATTCAACCCATTCGGGTCATTTGCTGCTCCTTATTCTTATTGGTCGGTCATACTGACGGTTTATAACTTGCCACTGGGGATGTGTATGAGGCCGGAGTTCATGTTTCTATCTATGGTCATACAGGTCCGAGCAATTCGGGTTGAAATATAGATGTTTGTCTTCGTCGGTTGATTGATGAGTTGACACAGTTGTGGTCCTCTGGAGCTTTGACTTATGACATCTCGAGGAAACATAATTTTGTTATGAGAACGACTTTGATATGGATTATCAATGATTTCCCAACTTATGAAATGGTTTCTGGTTGGAGCACGCATGGAAAGCTAGCATGTCCATATTGTATGGAGAACAACAAGGCATTCACGCTAACAAAAGGAAGTAAAGTTTCTTTTTTTGACTGTCACCGTCGCTTCTTGTCGCCGAATCACAGGTACAGAAAGAACAGAAAGGATTTCTTGATGGCAGAGTTGAAAAGGATGTTGCACCCCCGCGTCTTTCCAGTGAAGAATTGCTTGATGTTGTTTCAGAGTACAGTGACATTGTGTTTGGTCTCCAATCAGGTAAGTGGAAGTTTCCTGGTTTTGGTTTGACCTATAACTAGGTGAAGCGAAGTATATTTTGGGAGCTTCCTTATTGGAAGACAATCTTCTCCGCCATAACCTTGACATCATGCATATTGAAAAGAACGTGTTTGAGAACATTTTCAACACCGTCATGGATGTGAAGGGGAAGACAAAGGACAAAATCAAGGCTATATTAGATGTAACGTTGTTCTATAACCGTAACAATATGGAGTTGGTTTGGGATGGGTCACGGGTCGCAAAACCAAGAGCAAGTTTCGTGTTAGAGAAAAACGCACAACTACTAGTCTACAAATGGCTTAAGAGTCTACGTTTCCCCGATGGACATGCCTCGAACATATCAAGGTTGGTTAATACGGAGGAATGTAGATTATATGGAATGAAGAGTTATGACTGCCATGTGTTTATGCAAACACTCATCCCATTAACTTTTCATGATTTGTTGCCAAAGGGGATATGGGATGCACTAACGAAGATCAATTATTTTTTCAGAAATATATGCTCCAACAAGTTGAATGTTAATCACATTAAGAGGATTGAAACGAATATCATGGAGATAATATGCAAACTTGAGATGATATTCCCTCCATTATTTTTTGACTCAATGGAGCATCTACCTGTACATTTACCGTTTGAGGAAAAAGTTGGAGGACCGGTCCAGTACAGATGGATCTATCCATTTGAGAGATTAGATATTACAATTGCTATGTAATTCATAATTATATATATATATATATATATAGAATTTAATAAAAAAATTATCAATAAAAAAATAAAAAAAATTTAATTATGAATTACATAGCAATTGTAATATCTAATCTCTCGAATGGATAGATCCATCTGTACTGGACCAGTCCTCCAACTTTTACCTCAAACGGTAAATGTACGGGTAGATGCTCCATTGAGTCAAAAAATGATGAGGAGATCTCAACATTTATCTCATACTATTTCAAACCTCATTTGAGAATGAGGATCAACCGTGTTCCACGACATGATGGTGGTGAAGTGCCTTCAAGTGAGAACTTGTCAATATTCTCTAATCTTGGATGACCCACACCTAAAAATGTCGTGGGGGGGAGATATTTGTCTGAAATAGAGTTCAGACAAGCACACAATTATATTCTATTTAACTGTGATAAGTTGAGACCTTTTATTAAGTAAGTAGATGTTCGACATAAACTTTGTCAATAGTGTACTATTTATGTTTTGTGATACCATAAACTCATATAATTTGAACAACCTTGCAGGCAACATCGACGATACTTACTATCCAATAACTCACAGCTAACCTAATCCTAGATCTTTCAATTACAAGATGAACAATTTGCCACATGGTTTAGAACACATGTAAGTCCTATCACAAACTCATTATCTCTTGCAATGTAATTAACTGTACGTAAATATTACATAATATCCGTTTATTGATTGCTACTGTATTTAATATACAAGGTTTATCAAATGGGAGGTAGTGCTGTTATTTCACTGTCTTTACTAAGCCTGGGCCCTGAAAGAAAAGTCAAGTGCTATAACGGGTATTTTGTCAATGGATATGTCTTTCATACTGAAGAATACGGGCATGGAAGAAAGACATACAATAACGATGTTTATATTAAGGGATCGACTTCTAGTGAGTTTGAAGTTGACTACTATGGTAGATTGGAAGAGGTCATTGAACTGCAATATCATAGCGAGCAGAATAAAGTATTTTTATTCAAATGCTATTGGTATGATACAACTAACAGAGAAATCAAAGTAAATCCTCATTATGGTCTCATTGAAATCAACTCAAAAGCTAGACACCACAACGTAAACGACATCTTTGTTTTCACAAAGCAATGCCAACAAGTTTATTACACATACACCCCTTCCTTTAGAAAGGACCGATCAAGAGTTGATTGGTTATCTGTTTTAAAAACAAAACCTAGGAGTCGTGTCGAGGTTGTTGTGGATGAGAACGAAGACACAAGTGTGATAGATGAAGTCTTTCAAACTAGTGAGTTGGTTAAACCATACCGAGTTGCTCCTTCGATTGACTTAGAAGAAAATTTGAACTTTCATGTTTTCAACGATAGTCTTGTTGATGTTGACATAGAGGAGTTGAATGCCGTTTTGAGCTCTACTAGTGGACTAGAGAATGTTTATGAAAAAGATGACAACCACATTGAAGAGTGCGATGAAGCTGATGATAATAATTCAATTAAGGACGAAGATGAAAATTCTGACTAAACATGTTGTAAAGCCTTATTTTTATAATGTAATATTTTGGAACATGAAATATTTATTCTTTTTTAATTGTCAGCTCCTGTTATTGTGTTATGTGTGCTGTAAGTTTGCAATTCAAGATTTTGTGCAGGAGGATAGACAAAAATGCAGGGAGAAGCTGCAGAAATATTGACTGTTTCATCGACAAGTACACCGACGGATTGGTACCCGTCGTCGGTATTTTACATAGAGTTGGAAAGAAATTACGGACTTGTGCCACAATTTTCGACGGGTTTACCGACGGACTGGTAACATTACCGACGAGTACACCGACGGATTAGTACCATCGTTATTTTACAAAGAGTTGGAAAGAAATTACGGACTTATGTCACAATTTCCGACGGGTTCATTGACGGACTGGTACTACACCAATAGATTAGTACCATCGGTATTTTACAAAGAGTTGGAAAAAAATTACGGACTTGTGCCCTAATTTTCGATAGGTTCACCAACGAAAATCGCACATCCCGAAGCGCACGCCTGTCAGAGGTGTGGTCGGTCGGCACGGTTACCGATGGAATTGCCAGCGGCACTATTTCCGATGGATCGAAAAAATCATGATGCATTTTTGAAATTTTTTGGTTTGCATTTCAACTTATTACCGACAGAAATTACCAACGAAATTTAATGCCACCGACAACAATTAATAGTCCATCGGTAATTCCGTCGGAAAAATTGGCATATAAAACCCCCCCTCCCCCTATTTGGTTCATTTTTTCTCTTGGCTCTCATCTCTATTTTTTCTCCTCTGCGTTTGAGTTTAGTTTTTGGAAGAGATTTTATTGTTTTGGTGGTAGTTTTAAACATATTAAAAGGTATGAAATCTTTTTTCTTTATCTTTGTATTTTTTTATTTTAATTATTCTTATTTTTTTGGTGTTCTTTGTTTTGTGTATTGTTTGTAGATAAAATCTAAAAATCAACATACTGTTAAGGTATGCATTTTTTATTCCTAAATTTGTTTTGAATTAATGTAGTGTTTTTTAAGTTTTGTGTATTGTTTATTTTGTATTTAGGATGTTTTGTGTATTGTTATTTAATTTTTTCATTTAATTTATTAATTTTAAGATATTATTGTTTGTATTGCAATAATTGTTATTGTTGAATTTATATTTTAAATGTGAATTCAAATATAGAATTAAATTTAATTTGTATTAATTTTAGGATATTATTGTTTGTATTGCAATAATTGTTATGTTGTTTCTTATTTTGATTAATTTTAATTGTTATTTATGAATTTGTATTGATTGTAGTTGAAAATACATAGTTGTTAGGTTGTATAGAGTTGATTTTGCAATATTTGTGTAATTATCAATATTTGTAGGTATGAAAATTGTGGGTAGTCTCTAATATAGGGAGATGCTGTCGAATTTTTTTTAATGATTGAATTGGTATAGATATTAGGTTGTATATATGATGTTGCTGGAGATTATATGGATTGTGGTTATTGTAAAGATTGCAGGTTTGAAAACTATGGGTAGTCTCCAATATAGGGGAGGTGCTGCCGAATTTTTGTTAATGATTGAATTCCTATAGATATTAGGTTGTATATATGATGTTGTTGGAGTCATATGGATTGTTGTTATTGTAAAGATTACAGGTTTGAAAACTGTAGGTAGTCTGTAGTATAGGGGAGGTGCTGCCGAATTTTGTTTTTAAAATAATCAAAGTTAATTATGTAATAATTCATATACATTTGTATAGATGCGTCAAATGAAATCTACAGCACGTCGTCAGCAGACGGTTGCAGCTAGTTCTTCTAGTAGAAAGGAGGACATCTCTTTAGGTGCTGATCACGGCGATGCATTTGCACCACCTTATGATGCTGCCTCTTCTAGCGCGATTTCACAGTGCAGAGGTGGTGTGCCTTCATAGCGGGGTCAATTCACCCGCAAGTACCAGACACAATGGAAGGATGACCTCTCAATGGAAGTTTGTTTAGGTTTTAGTTTTGTTTTTAATACTTATAACATAATTTATGAACAACTAATTAATTTTTTATTATTTAATTTCAGGTTCACAAATATTGAGGCTGCCAGGACAATTACATTGGTGTTGAAATCGTCGATGGAGATTCCATTGTTTCAATGGAGTCAGGTCTCCAGACATCCTGAGTGAAGACCTAATATCGACGCTTGGAATCAGCGATTTCAGGTAGGTGTTAATTTTTAATATCCAGTTTATTTTTAATAAATAATTTTTGTAATTTTATATCTTGTACTATTTTTATTTTCAATTAATTATATATATATATATATATATATATATATATATATATATATATATATATATATAGAATAAATTTGAGTGGGATAGCGCGGACAACAATGTTGTCAGGAGAGTATGTGAGAATCACGCGGCAACTAGGCAACATTGAAAATAATATTTATTTTTTATTTATAATTTTATGTTCTAAATTCTAATTAGTTACTATGGAAGTAGGTTGCGTGATTTTCGGTATGACACCCAAAAAAAGACGAAAAGATATGTGAGGGACAACGGTCTTGAAGGATGGAATGAGGTGGCGGTTTGGTGGGAATTCAAACCGCCATTCATCTCGGGAGATATATGGGCAGCATATATTGAGCACGTGATGTCTGAGCGGTTCTCACGGCGCTCACAATCCGAAGCCGTCCACCGGAATTGGCAAATTCATGGTTCGATGACCACGCACACTGGCGGCTCCGTCCTGTTCAACGCACATGCGAAGCGGATGGTAAGATTAATTTAAATGAAATATATCGTTAATTAATTTGTTGTTGCTTATAAATATATTTAACTTGCAATCTTGGACGTGAGCCGAGTCCAATGGAGCTATTTATAAAGACGCACATGCGGAGTCAAGACCGCCAAAAGGGGGTGCAACAATACGTAGACAACCGTGCTCAGCATTTTGTGGTATGTTCGATCAATCATTTTTTTTTGTAAGTTATTATTTTCTTGAATTGAATATGATGATTTTAAAAAAATAAAATTCAAAAGACCTATAATAGCCGGTTGAGAGAGAGATATGGGGACGCTCTTTTGACCAGTCCAGATTTTGATCTGGATTTATGGATGGAGGTCGGATCGTCTGGTGGACACGATAAAAATCAGGTCTACGGGCTCTCTAACACTACGGCTGAAAAATTATGGTCGGCCCGTAGTGGCTCAACCGTTGGGAGCTCTCCATCAGTATTGAGCACCCAGTTAGAGGATTTCTTAGCCTTGAAACAACAATATGAACGCCTCTCGACGGATTATGCTCAGCTCCATCAAATGGTCATGGAGATTATATCAAAGATGGGTGATGATCCATGTGCTGCTTCTTTTTGGCCGTACGGTCCCGGCAACAACCAGCCTCCTCCTCCTCCTCCTCCGCTGCCATTTTAATTAGTTTAATTTTGTTTTTTAAAACATTAAATTTGTAATGAATATTCGATGAATATTATTTAACATTATTTTTACATTTTTAATGTTTAATGCAAATTTATTTGGTTATTAAGTTTTTGTACTGTTAATAAATAATTTTTTTAAAATATTTTAAATAAATACCGACAGCTTTACAGAGGGAATCTGGCCGTCGGTATTTTACCGAGAGTTTAAAAAAATTTACGGCCGTGCCACAATCACCGACAGATAAATTCTGTCGGTATTTTAAAAAGATTGAAATATTTACCGCGCCATGCCACAATCACCGACGGATATTTTATTGGTACTTACCGTTGAAATTACAGACGTAATTAGTCCATCGGTAAATTGGTGGCGGGAATTTTTTTTGGCGCGCTTAGCAGTCTATAATACCATTGGTCATTGGTTTTTTTAATTACCGACAGCATTGGCGATGAAATGAGAAATTACCTACGCTCATACCTCCGACGGACTCATTCCATCGGTAAAAATATTACCAATGAGTTTCGTTCCTCACACCGATGAAATTAATCCATTGGTAAAACTGTTTAATGACGTAGTGGAGACAGTAACAGTTGGATTGTAACAGTCCAAATATAAAGAAAGGAATGATAACTAGGGTTGGACAAAGAACGACAATATTAATGGGTGAAATGAGAAAAACATAAAATATTAAGAAATGACTGAAAAAAAGACTTATTGGTTGTTGATATGGTTATTGTAAAACATATCCTTGAGTGAGGAAAATTTATGAGATAAATCTTTGATTTGCAGGAGGGACCATAGGCGTGGTGCAGCAGCAGCAGGGGAGCACGAGTAGAGCTTCTATTGCAGGTAGGTGATTCACACCTATACTTTCTAGTTAAAGTCTATAATTTAATATGTTATTGATGTGAGATGTGAATTACCGAACGTTGGATAAAGTTTGCATAATGATGCTGATATTTTGGATAGTATTCTGAATGTATGTGTATTCAGGGTGAATGATTCTTGTGTGAATTGCCAAGGGATGAAATTATCATTGACAAATGAAATATGAGAAGTGTGATTTGGGGTGTGAACTAGCATACATTTAGTGTATGTTAGGATCCCGGGTAAGGGGATCAATCATATATTGGCTAGCATATATTTATTGTATGTTATGATCTCGGATAAGGGGATCAAGATGTATTGCCTAGCATATATTTAGTGTATGTTAGGATCCCAGGTAAGGGGATCGCGATGCATTGACTAGCATACATGGGATCACCATGCATTGACTAGCATACATTTAGTGTATGTTAGGATCCCGGGTAAGGGGATCACCTTGCATCGACTCCTACATGGTGATGATGATAACAGTGAAATTGATATTGATAATGTGTTAAGCGGAAATAATCATGGGTGGTTTTATGAGATCTTAAATGGAGGTTGATAATGGAAGAGAAAAAGGTTTTTAGTAGTTGAAGAAGAAAGAGTTTCCAATGAAAACCAAAAGGGAGAAGTGAATAAAATATGAATACATGTTTGCCTTTTTAAATTGTTGGATATTTGTATTGCTATATTATTGTGATATTCATATTTCAATAATATATATTTTGTTTTCAAGGTCATCGCATGCACGATAGGAGTAGATTCTAGCTTGGGTTCACTTTTTGTAATTTAGGTTCTAGGGAGCATATCTTGTATTTGGTAATATTACAACTTTTATATATACTCAAATTGTATAATTGATGTTTAAACTTGAATAGATGAATTTAAGTCTGTAGTTTGTATTACTATGTTCCATGTATGCATGTATATCATAAACATTGTAGTTGATATGAATGATGATGTTTGTAGGATCGAGACCCAGAATGATTGGGTTGAATTGAGTTAGGAGATGCGGTATATTAGAAGTGTAAATAGGTCGTATGTCGATAACTTGGGACCTCCCGGTATAGGGGAGACTTCGTCAAAATTTCAGTGGACTTTAATACAACCACCATGAATATATATATGAAAAATTTAATCACTATATTTATCAGTTAACATGAGAACATTGCTTTATCTCGGATATAAGAATGTTAAAATTATATTTAGTGGTCCTCAACTGAAATATCAAATCAGGAAAAAAAGTTATCAAGTATGGTAGATCTCAGCCCAAACTCTAACATGTAGCAAAACACACATACTTTCTCGTTGCAAGGCTATGCGTGATTTATGTAGTGCCATAACCTCCTAATACGTAGCAACGCACGCCTACTTCTATATTGCAGAGTTATTAATGTGGTGCTTATACATGAATTATTAGTGTAGTGCCTACCTGTCTTGTCAATGGCTATCATACGCTTACTTGTCTCACTAATAACTATCACCAACAGTAAGTATGGTACCTACTTTGTCTAGTGTCAAGCCTATAATCCTCAACTAATCACCAAGTGATAAATTCTTCACTTTACAATTTGGTGTTGCATACTAGTCTCTCCAAGGATTTTGTTTTCATAAAGGCCAACTAAGATAACTATGATGAATAGACACAGAAATTCAAGAGAACACATATAAAATGTTAGAAGTAGCTTGGAGCTTATAATACAAAATATTGATGTTATGTGTAAATATTTTTTGATAACATTTCATGGATTTGCTCGGGTGTGATAACATAGTCTAGAGCCTGGCATTATTCTTGACTTTTATGATCTCTATGCTAAACTCATCTTTCACATCAGTACTAGTATATTAGCTAAAAAGAGCATATCTCAAAAGGCTTAATGGGAAAATGCTCATTGTGGAAAGTCTACTTGAATCCATTTCCATTGAAGATCTGATCAGTAGGGTTTATAACTATTCTCTATAGGGATGATTGTGCACTCTTCCTATTCAAACTTTTCTCAAAGTCAAACAAGCAATGAAAAACCATATTCAATTAAAAAAAACTAATTATCCTTAATTTTACCAAAAAAAAAATTCTCCAAAGTACCATTGATCCCAAAACATCCGAAAGGAATCCATTTGTGATAGATTGATATTCCTTAAGCTCACAACCACACTCCTGACCACCACACAGACTAAGGTATTGACAACCATTAAAGAAAAAGAATTTGTGTAATATCGTCTTTTCATGAAGAGTGATTCAAACTCATGAAACCATAATAACTTTTATTTCTTTTATCACGATAATAGGCATGATATCGAGAACTATTATGCTAAAAAATGAAGATATAAAGATTAATTTTTAGGGGTTACCTTTAATAGTTTATAAAGAAGAAAATATAACCCGAACAAAAAGGAAAAAATGATAGCAGGTCTCATATACGTTGTTCGAGATCAAATAATCTCTAAAAATTATATCTCTACTTACATGATAAAATCTTTTAAACTTTTCAATATAAATAATAGTTTTTCCTATTAATCTTTGTATGTTAGTTTTTCATGATATTATTTATCTCTATATCTCTAAACAAAATCTACATATCTCTAATAAAATCTCTATATTTCTAAAAGAAATCTCCTAAACATTAATCATGATAATTTTCCATTGTCATTAGCATAATTCTTATCATGAAATGTTATTCACAATCATAAAATATTCTTTATTTTATGTAAAATTATTCTTCTTTATAGGAACACTCTTAATTTGACTCAAATGTTAAAACTACTTGTGGAAACCAGAAAGTCTATGAAAATACTATATGTTTCTCCCATGTCAACCCCTAAAAAAACAACTAGAGAAGTAAAATGTGTCTCGTGCTACTGTCCTAACTTGATATTTTTTACAATTGATGCTTTTATATGTCTAGCCATTATAACACATGACTAAGTGTTCTACGAATTCATGAGAAAAATTCATAAGTATTTAAAAATGCATACAAGATCAAATAATGGATGGGTAACTAATGGCCTAAAAAGCCCTAAACCCTAAATAAAAATACAAGAAGAAAAAGACCAAACAATTTGTTGTCCAGTCAACATTGTTGTTTGGTCAAACTAGATAGTAAGGAAATTATTAAGTTAGCCTGGATAATAGAAAGTTATTAATTAGACTAAACAACAATCAAAGTTATTTATTCAAATAGGATAAAAAGAGATGCATTAAGGGTGTGGTGGGCTTTAGCCCAAAACACTAAACCAGACAACAAACTACCTAATTAGGTTCAATGGATCTTGGCCAGATATACATAATAACTTTGTTATTTGGTATGGTTCGGTGGGTCTCGACTTAAATACCAAACTAGGTAGCAAAGCTGTCTAGTCAAGTTTGGTAGATCCTAGCCCAAACTCCTAACATGTAGCAACATATGCCTACCTCCTTGTTACAAAGCTAAGCTATGCCTTATTAGTATGACATCACAACCTCCTAACATGTAGAAACATCTTTTTTCTTTTCTATTACGTAGCTATTAATGTAGTGTTTACAAACACATGAATTGATAGCGAGGCACATATCTATCTTACAAATGACTATTACACACTTACTTGTCTTACCAATAAGTATCAGCAATGGTAAGTATGACCTTTGTGTTGTCTAATATGACATGTATACTCGTCAACTCATTTTACACGTCACCTGTGATTATTCTTAATTATTAGTCTAATATAATATACCTACAACTACATGCTTAATATGTTAATTTCATGTGATTGAAGTTTATAAATGCCACATGTCACTAGATAACCACACACAACACGCCACACAACACACAATAATCACAATATACTCTTTTCTACACTTTTCATTCTTGTTTTCTTTATTGTACAATAATTTTTTTAAACAGTTTATTAATTTAAGTATTAGAGGATCTCATATTTTGATAGAGAATTGGTGTTGCAAAAGTTCAAGGACTAGTCCAACTAAATTTAATAAAAATTTTGTCGAAGTTCACTGCACTAGTCATGAAAAGACTCAATTAAATTTGAAGTTTTCTTTGACTTCATTAGTAATGAATATTTGACCATTATAGGGATCAATGGATGTAATTTGATGCATATGAATATTATTTATGGTCTGAAACTGAACCAAGCAAATTATTGGGTTTGCTTTAGAATACATCAAATTTTTTTTTGCTCGTGTCATTTAAGAAAACTTGGTTTTTGGCATATATAGTGTTATTCAATAATTTTATAATACTGTTTATAGTCTTTAATTGATTATTTTAAATTCTTTATTAGTAAAATATTTTAGTATGTAATAAATTAAAATGTTTAGTTTTTAAAATCCAAAACATTTTATATAAAGCTTGGTAATTTGTTATTAAATTTAGTTTATTTGATTTCTAAAATATATAATAAATTTTAATTGTATTAAAATAAAAAAGTGTAGTAGATATACAATAGTTAAGATACATGCACATTCACACATATTTATTGCATGCATGCATGTATGTGAATGTTTATAATTAAATCTCTTATAAATAATATTGACTTAAAATTTTATATCAATTTATTCACCATTATTTTAGAAATAGAACATATATTTTTAGTATTATATATTATTATAATAAATAAAAAGAAAAAAATAGTTTGATTATAATGTATATAGATAACAATTATTAGACTTTATTTCAAAAATAAAATTACAACTTAGGATTTTGTTGTAATAACTCTATTTTTATCATTACTCTATCTTTTTGTGCTTGCTACTATCTTTTTATGCTTCCTCTTGCATCATTTTTATTAGACATTGTTAGTGTGAAGGGTTTGGAACCTCTAAAAGTGGAGGTTTTTGCATGGCTAGTCATTCTTGTAAAGATGAGCACTAGATATTTTCTTCGTGGTACGGGTATCACCAGGGCAACAAGGAACATTTGTCCTCTTATTTTGGTCCTAATGAGACCGTTTCTTTTCTTTTCATTCACTATCATAAAATTTGGTCTATATGGTGTCACCTTCTATATTGGTGGGGATTTAGGTAGATAATGCCTAGCTCTACTAAGAAAATTATACAACAATGTGGCTGTTATGCTCATGGAAATATATTGAGAAAACTATGGTTTTTAATCTTATTTGTTGTGCTTCATTCTATTAGGACAAAATATAAATAAAAAAACTAGAAGTATAAACTAAACAAAGATTAGAAATTAAATAAAACCATAAGATTGTTTTCAAATGTAATAAACTAGACAAGATATCATATATGTTTAGGCTGTAAAGCATGAAATTTTTATTTCATCAAGTTAAACCAATAAAGATATCAAAGCACTTTACCAAGCATACTAAGCATATACAAAAAATATAGGATATCTGATTAAGCATAAAAGATCATTGCATATATACTATTATATAAGAAATTTAAAAATATTTAAAGAAAACTAATGTAAGTGCAAGATGCTTACTTGTTGAAGACTTTAAAACAAAAAACAAATAAGAGCATGTTGATTGTATCCTTTGTCCTTCAGATTTATTACTTATCACATGGTGCAAACGAATATATGCAATTCACTTCTTAAGATTCTAATACATACACTTTTAAAGCATGCACTTGCTTTAAAAGTCAATGAATCAAATGGAAATTGAACTCAAAAGCTCTTTACAAGGACAAGAACTTAAGCTTTAGAATGAAGAAAAAAAACAGACAAGAAGTTAAGAATAATGGAATGTATTGGGTTGTGTCTTAGCCAACCTTCCTATTTATATAGAGGCAGCAGAACACTGCAGTAACTGTAATGATTACAACATCCTATATTAATTTCCTATTCTGATAGATACATGAGTAACTGTAATGATTATAACATCCTATATTAATTTCCTATTCTGATAGATATATGATATACATTCTATAATATGCCCCCTCAAGCTGAGACTGAGGGAACCTGCAAATCTGTTAACAAGTATTGAAGCCAAATGACTTCAGCGGTACCATCAACAAGGGCTTTATATTCAGCCTCAGTAGAGGAGCGAGCAACAGTGCGTTGCTTGCCGGATTTCCAAGAAATCGGCGTCTGACCAAAAAAGACAAGATAGCCGCCCGTAGACTTGCGATCATCACTACTACCAGCCCAATCTGCATCTGTAAATCCATGCAGAGCAAAGGAGGAGCCTCAAGTGATATGGAAACCATAAGATGCTGTACCTTTAAGATAGCGTAAAATACGTTTGACAGCGGCCCAATGGGAATCTGTAGGAGCATGCATAAACTGACAGACTCTGTTAACAGCAAAGCATATATCTGGACGGGTGAAGGTAAGATATTGAAGAGCACCCACGATTTGATGAAATCGTGTAGGATCAGAGAATGAATGATCCGGTAATAAAATGACTTTCGAAGGAGAGACTAGAGTATCAACTGGTTTGCAGGAAGTCATACCAGCTCGGGTGAGGATGTCAAGAATATATTTATGTTGACGCAGCATTAAACTCATACTGGTAGACTGAACTTCAATACCCAGAAAGTAGCGAACAACACCTAAGTCATGAAGCTTGAACTCAGAGCTGAGTAATTGTATAAGGTGATGGAGCATAACTGAGTTGCTACCCGTGAGCAAAATATCATCAACATACACAGGAGATAAAAGATATTAGTACCATCATATAAAATAAACAGGGAGGTGTTAACCTTGGAAGCTCGGAAACTGATGGAGAGCAAAAAATCACTTAGACGAGTGTTCCATGCTCTCGGTGCCTGTTTCAAACCATACAATGATTTGTGCAATCTGCACACATGAGATGGAAGAGAAGAGTCAACAAAACTTGGAGGCTGTTTCATGTAGACCTCTTCAGTAAGAACACCATTGAGGAAGGCATTATGAATATCAAGCTGATGAATCTTCCAATTTCGCAAAACCGTGATAAAGAATACCAATCAGACAGTGGCCTGCTTAATAATTGGACTGAAGGTTTCAGAATAATCAATACCTTCCTGCTGGGTAAAACCTCTAGCAATAAGGCGTGCTTTATAACGCTCAATACTACCATCAACACGACGTTTGATCCGATATACCTATCTACTGCCAATAACATTCATAGAAGAATGAAATGGAACCAAAGACCAAGTGCGATTTAAGCACAAAGCAGCGATCTCATCATATATAGCATTATGCCAAACTGCATACCGGTCAGCATCAGAAAATACAAAGGGCTAATAAGAAGGAGAATGCAGTACCCGTGTGGAGGCAGAGGTTGCGGCAGCGAAAGCAGCAAGGTTTGATGTCTTCGGTTGCCGCGGTCTGAGAGTCATAGGATGGCTGCTGCGTGCTGATGGAGATGCAGGGGAAGATGGTGGCAGTGAGGAGACCTGTGGCAGCTGATAAGAAGATAAATCAACCATAAGTTGCAGACCTGCGGGAGATGATGATGAAGAAGCAGCCTCCAGCATAGGACTGTTAGCAGAGGAGGGGTTATCGGCAGAGACCGAATCTGCAGGAATGCTAGCCAGGGTGGACGAAGCAGAGGAGGGCTAGAGAGTGCCCCAAGACCATGAGGAAAGGAGATCAATTTACAACCTAAACCTGCATCATAAGGGTTAGATAAACAAGCATGTGATGATGGCCAAGGGATGGTCGGGAGCTGTGGTCGGGTGGCTGTTTGGAGTGGCAGAGCTGTGTGCTGTAGGCTGTTTGGGTGGCTGATCGAAGTGGGTGGTGGTGAGTGGTTTAACAAGTTTGGAAGGGTAACAGTAGCGGGTGGGATGGGGGTTGTGGTGGAAACCTTTGCAATCTGTTCAGAATTATTAAAAGGAAACACATGTTCATGGAAACGAACATGACGGGAAATATAAATACGGTGAGATGCAATGTATAAACATCGATAACCAAGATGGGAGGAACTATATCCAAAGAACACACATGGAGAGGAACGAAAATCCAATTTATGATTATTATATGGACACAGAAAAGGAAAACAGAGACACCCAAAAGTACACAGAAAATGATAATCAGGAGACCGGTGAAATAAACAATCAAATGGAGAGCAATGGGCAAGAACATGAGTAGGCATGCAATTTATAAGATGAACAGAGGTTTCAATAGCATAATTCCAAAATCAAAAAGGTGCTTTACATTGCCCTAAAAGAGTAAGACCTGTTTCCACAATATGCCTATGACGATGCTCTACTGTGCCATTTTGTTCATGAGTGTGAGGACAAATCAGACGATGATGAATACCAACAGTCTAAAAAAATATGGATAATTTGCGGTATTCACCGCCCCAATCAGTTTGAACAGATTTTATTTTTAATGAAAATTGACGTTCAACGAGAGTTTGAAATTGATGAAAAATAGAGTAAACATCAGACTTGGCAACGAGAGAATAATACCATACATATTTAGTATAAGCATCAACAAAGATAACAAAATAACGATAGCCATCTGAAGAAAAAAGAGGAGCAGGGCCCCATATATCACTAAAAATTAATTCAAGCGGAGCAGAAGTTTTGTGACCCGTAGGTCCTAAAGACAAACGTGATGATTTTCTTAAAGGACAACTTTGACATTGAAAATTAAGACGTTTTTTGTTACAAATGATCTTATTTTTCGAGATTAATAATTGAAAAATACGTGTAGTAGGATGACCTAGTCGACGATGCCATAAATCGGCAAAGGTGGAAGTGCAGGGAGACCAATAAGCTTGAGGAACTGACGTGACGGAAGACTTGGTAAGGGCATAAAGACCATCTTTACTCTGACCTGTGAGAAAGATTTCATGGGTGTTGAGATCCTTGACATAAAACACATGAGGGTGAAATTCAAAATAAACATTATTATCAAGACAAAATTTCTGAACAAAGAGCGGAGGTTTTGTAAATGCAGGAACATGAAGAACATTAGATAATGTGAAAGAACGATGTGGTGTATATATTTTTGTATGACCGAGATGAGATATAGGGAGGCCCTTACCATCACCAACATACAAATTATCATTACCAAGATACGGTTCTGAAGTAGTCAAGGTGGCAAGATCAGGTGTGACGTGTTGATTGACACCGGTATCCGGAAACCAATCAACAGAACCGGTTGAGGAGAGATTACGCTGCACCAGATTGGCAGTAGGCTGTTGGCCATAACCTCGCTATTGGAATTGAGGGCAATGGGGAGCTGTATGGTCGAAATTCTAACACAGTTAGCAGCGTGGATTTTGCCCCCTATTGCGCTGCCAAAAGCCCTGCCAAGAGCTCTGCCTATTGTCACCGAAGGAGGAGTTTTGGAAGCTCCGGTGATCAGGTCTGGAGCCAGCAAATTGGTTGCCTTTGCTGTTGGACTGGTTGGGATGCCAGCCACCATTGAAACGGCCCCTGCTGCGGCCAGAATTGCCAAAAGTTTGGCGCTGCGCAACAAGAGCAGAAGATGGAATGCTGGGTGTGGGCAGCAGAGGAGTATGTATGTCAGCAGAAGATTTATGAAGAAATTCATGTGTAAGGAGATGGCTGTGAAGATCTGCATATGATAAAGGTTCAGCCTTGGTAATAAGACTGGTAACTAAGTCTTTAAACTCTCACCGAAGACCATGAAACACATATAAATTGAAATCTTCAAGTGAAACTGGTCGACCAGCAGCGGCCAATTCATCAAATAAGGCCTTCGTTTTTTGCATAAATTGAGTTACTAATTCATCACCCTGTCGAAGATCCTAAAGAGAGCCGTGAAGTTGCATAATACGAGAGATAGAGGTAGAAATGAGAGCTCGCTCAAGAGTGCCCCAAGCTAAACAAGAACTTTGACAGCCAACAACAAGATACAAGACTTTCATAGATAGGGAGGAAAGAAGAGCACTTAGAATGAGTTGGTCCTGTTGTTTTCAGGTTTGAAAAAGCGGATTTACCTTAAGAGAGATACCATCATGGGCAAAACATGTGTTGATGGACATGTGTTGGAGCCATCAACAAAACCAAAAACTCCTTGGCCTAGGAGATAAGGCAGCATCTGCATACGCCAATATAAATAATTGGTGTTTGTTAATTTGAGGGAGATGAC
>Ga0325400_1001658_pt1 | contig 18670 bp, 12 predicted proteins | sample PopdelMetagenome_2_FD_205662 | JGI IMG/M metagenome (GOLD analysis project Ga0325400, IMG submission 205662) | Populus deltoides microbial communities from Bellville, Georgia, United States - Xylem-PdKOR-R1 | ecosystem: Host-associated > Plants > Phyllosphere > Stem > Wood/Secondary xylem... | reverse complement strand
TAGGATTCTTTCTTCCGGTCATCAAGTTAGATGAAACTACTATTCTATGTATTTTGCACTTCTACAGTAGTATTCATCGCAGGATTGAAGTCAAGACTGCCTCATTTATAAATAGGGGAAGTAATAAAGCATTACAAAGAATCTCAGGGATCCTTTCCTCCATACAGGCGTCTTTGTTGCTTTACAACTAATGCATTCCGGGTTGCGTCTGGCTGCTGGAGAGAATTCTTCTTCATCTCCGGCATTAGATAGCAACCACACTTTCTGCCAAAGCTGAACTTGGAGATGCTTTCGAGCAGCATTAAGAGAAAGTCTTAGTATATTTAATCCATGTGTGAAAGGGATTCAATTCACCTTTATCTGGGCAATGAAGTTTTAAGAACAATGCTGTTAATTTTATGTCAGTTTTGATCAGTCTTGTTTTGTGATATTTACATATGTTTTGTAGATTTTTAATTAGTTTTGAATTTTTTATTATATGCAGGAACATTAATTATTATTTTTAAAATATTAGAATTTATTATTTTTATTTTATTTTCTTATCAAGTGAGAAGAAAACACAACAAAAAAAAACAAACAAAAGAATTCAAGCTAATTTGGAAAAACACATGTGACGGCAAAGTTTTCTTGTTGTTAAAGAAGTATAATTCGGCAACTGAATTGTATTTTCTACTATTTGAAAGATACTAAAAAATAATAAAAAAACATTAAAAGAAATATTTTTTTAAAAAAAAATAATAAATACAAGAAAATCACCCGTATCATCTTTTGCATTCAAAATTTTCTCATATTGAGCCTTCAAATGAATTTAGTTTATAACAATTTCTTTTACCATACAACTCTGTATTTATTGAATCCTTTGTACAACCTCGTTGTGCAACTTTGTTAGCCTAAACTTACCGTTGTTAGTTCATCCAAGTAAAAGGTTCTAAATCATGCCACGTGTACTATCTATAATATATAAAAATAAATAATACATTTGAGTTTTTAAAATTAATACCAACCAAGGAAAAAATAACTTGGTTAATAATAAAAACTAAATATATTTTTTAAATAATAAAAGTTATATTAAATTTTTTAAAAAGAAAAGAAATTGAAGATTAGAATCTCATAGAAAAATATAATTCTTTATTTTTTAAAAATTATTTTTCTAAACAATAAAAACATACTAAATTTAATTTATTTAAATAAAAATAATTTATTTAGTAATAAAAATGAAATAAAATACTTACTTTTCTAACTTATAAAAAAAGGAAGATTAGAATCTCGTAAACTTATCCTAAAATAATACAATTCTTCACGATGTTTAGATATTTAATAATACTTTATGTTTTTAATTATAAAAATAAAACACAAGATTTTAACAAAAATATATTAGAATCTCATATTCTTCAATTTGTTTTCCGTTTTTTTTCAATTTAATATTTTCATTATTTTTTTTTTAGTTTTGATAAACTTTAATAATTTAATGTTTTTGTGTCTACAATCTAGACATTTTATTTTAGTCAATTAATAGTAACATAGTAAATAAAATTAACAGGATTTTAGAATGGTATTGGATGAAAGGGTTAAAAAAGTAATTTTATAATGTCTACAAAATAATTAATAGCATCATATTAATTACTCATTGTTATCTATTTTTTTAAAAAAATACAAGCACGATAAAGAAATTACAAGTATAATTTTATTTTATCTCTCCTTGTGTCCATTGTTTTTAATTTTTTAAAAGCAAGTACTAGAAAGTTATTAATAGAATATCATTACTTATTTTTTCTTTTCTTGAGTATCATAATTTTTTTTAAAATATTCACTTGTTTTTTTAATAGTAACCGAGTTACTGTAGATTGAAATTATTATTATATTTGGAGTGTTTGAGAGTATGATAATAATTATTTTTTAAAATATTTTTTTTATAAATATATTAAAATAATTTTGTATTTTTAAAAATAATGTTTGATATTAGGATGTTAAAACACACAAAAAAAAAATTTGAAGTAAAAATAAATAAATAAATAATTTTTATAAAAAAACAAACGCAAAAAGAGACTCAACTCGTAAAAAAACTGAAAACAGAACCCGAAACCCAATGGGTTTGAATTAGAGTCACGGATTCGGACTCGAAACAACCCAACACGAAACCAGGTAAGGCCTAAGGGCAACACAGTAAATTAAATATTCGAAGTTTGAAGTTTGAACAATCTATTGGTGAGGTGAAGGACGAGGGCACTTCCCGTTTGAGCACCAAAAACTAATAAACCCAAGCCTGCCTGCCTGCGGCGAAAAACGCTTTGCTGCTCTGCCAATGAGTTTTTTTGACATGATATAAAGCAAGCAAGCAAGCACAAAAGAGACGAAACAAGTAGCAGTGTTTTGTTGCAATGGAAACACGAGGTCCTCCAACTCCATCTTCCAAGTTTGCAGCGTACCAAAACCCAACATTCTCTGCTGCCCTGACCGCCAAAAGCCTCCGGCCCTCTAAATCCGCTCTCCTCTTCATCGTTTCTCTATCCTCCGCTTCCGCCTTTTCTCTTCTCTCGACAATCTCCAGGTATCTAACCCCATATCTGGGAGGATGAAGATTCAACTTTTGTCTTCTTTTCCTAATGTTATGTTAGCTAGGTTTTTTTTCCTGCACAAATCAATATTGATGGAATAGTTTTTGATTGCCATACATAGTGGATGTGCTTTCTTTCTTATTTTCTGAAAAATGTTTGCCATTAAGAAGATGCCACACAAGTTGATACTTGGAAACGGGTAATTGATTTTATCATCTTGTAAATAAAACAACTCTGGCATTGTGCTTTCAGTTGTCAGTCAAGTTTTTCCCCTTGTGTTTCTCGGCGATAATATGTTCCTTTTGGTTTAATCACTTTTCAAAATTTTAAATTTATTCCTAAAGACAATTTGTTCTAGTTATATCCCATTTGAGTAACACTATATTGGCTGCTAAATGATGAAGGGAAAATGGGTTGATCGAAAAGATGAGCTTCAGAATTTTTTCGCAGGAAGTGGCTTGTAAGTTGCTGAGTTTAAGCAGAATCTCCTCAATTATTATCTTAAATTAACTACATCCATTACTTTTACTATGTTTGGAAGTTAACTTTCATTATAATTGTGTCAGATTTGTTTGCAAAGGCAGCACAGGCAGTGGTGGGTTTATTATTTGTTGGATCTGTATTCTCCATCTTCAAGGCCATCTCTTTGTACAGAGGAAAAATTGCTGGTGTGCGTATAACCCCTCCCTCTAAAGATGCTAGAGATCAACCACAGCTAACAAACCGTCAATTGGGGCTTATAGGAGTAAAGCCAAAAGTTGAGCCTGTTGCATCTGAATCTTCAAAGAAACCTCCCAAGTCAAACCCCACATCATCCGCTTCCAATGTCCTTGTTCCAATTCATCAGCTAATTACCTGTTCGCATCAGAAGTCTCGAGTTGGCTCTGATAAATCAAATGCTGGAAGTGGAAATAAGATGACCTCTTTTAGCACCCCATCCAAATCACGGAATTCTCCATCTTTTTATCTTGTCCCTGGGGCCAATTCACCTCTGCCTTCTGTTCAGAGTTCTCCAGCAATCGATTCAGCAGTCTCAACCCCTTGGTCAGATAAGCGAGCCTCTTATACTAAAGAGATAAGAACAGAAGAACAACTTGAACAATTCTTGGCAGAAGTAGATGAGAAAATCAGTGAATCAGCTGGTAAATATGCCACTCCACCTCCCACCATAGGGGGCTTTGGCATGGCTAGTCCTAATACTGTAGCAAGTCCAGCTAATACCTCTGGAGTTACAAGGAGCACACCCTTAAGGCCTGTGAGGATGTCTCCTGGTTCCCAGAAATTTACCACTCCCCCTAAGATAGGTGAGGGTGACCTTCCTCCACCAATGTCCATGGAAGAGTCCATTGAAGCTTTCAAAAATTTGGGCATTTATCCTCAAATTGAGCGCTGGCATGACCGCCTCAGGCAATGGTTTTCATCAGTTTTACTTAATCCTCTACTTGACAAGATTGAAAGCAGTCATATTCAGGTCTAATCGTTACTTCTATCTTTTCAGTATTGTGACTACTCTAACTCAGCAAGTCATTTGTCATCATACCATTGTTTATCATCTATCAGGCTATATTATAATGGAAACTTGAGAGTTGACAGTGTCCAATAATTTGGCATATCCAATACATGTGCCATTTGCATGTTGGGAGCACAAAAATACACTTGTGCAGTCTGTCTAGTCTCTATTTGAGACAGAAGCATATTTTATCGCTGAGTTATTTTGACTCATTTGAGAAATTTCATGGTGCATGGCCATTAATTTTGCATAATTTGCAAAAGCTTAAATTTTGCTTTGTCAATTTGTGTCCCTAATTTTGCAGAAGCTGAACATATTATATGGTCAGTTTGTATTTCTGTTCAATGTCCATAATCATTTTTTTTTTCTTAAATAAAATGTTTGATGCCCTTATTTATACTCATCATGTTTCTAGGTAATGCAAGCAGCTGCTAAACTTGGTATTTCAATAACAATTACTCAAGTAGGAAGTGATACACCTAGTGAAAATCCTGCTACTGTGTCTTCAACTGACAGGAAGGAATGGCAACCGACATTCTCTCTTGATGAAGATGGACTTCTCAGTCAGTTACGTGCTACTCTTTTGCAGGCTCTTGATGCTTCCACCTGTAAGTTGCTTCATCATAAAAATTTTGTTTTTAAAAAAGATATTTTTTGATTGGGGTTATTATGTGAAGTACAATCAATTGATTAACACAAGAACAAACACTCAAGAAAACCAGTGCTTTGAAAGCAACTCAATGTATTTAATCAATCACTATTCATAGCATTATTTCAATATCTAATCAGGGTGCACATTTATAAGTGCCAAACCAAATAGACATTGTAACTTAAGCTTTAAAGAAAACCTCAAGTTTCTGAGATATAATGTTGAATAGGAGTAGACAACGGCTATAATTCTATTTTACATCCGACTTATACTGGGGTTACAGTAAAATCAACCAGCTCTAGATTAAAGGTCCCAAACTAATCTTCCAATCCTAGCCATCCAGATATTTTAAAATGTTACATTTCAGTCCCATGACTCTATCTTAACTAATGAATAAAGCAGTATCGAAAAGACAATTAAAAGTTCCTATGTCATTTTTTCCGTGTCTTGGAAAAAAGCTCCTTCATCACTAATAGTAGTAGGAAAACTAAACGTCCTAATAGGAATAGAAAAACATACTAAATATTAAATGAATTAGATTCATGCTTTACCTAATAACTAGTAAATACAAATTTTCCTAGATAATATACTAAAAATCTAGAATAATTATACAAAATTAAATTTCCTAAATAGTCAAATATTAATTCTCATTGTTGTCTTTGTTCATTCCTCATCATTATGTGGATCAATGGTAGGAATTTCACTTGGCTCATCTTATTGGATGCAGTGAAGACTCTATCCAGTCTCCAGCAATCTCTGCAGCAAAATCCTATGATATCAATTATGCAGGAGTGTGTGGATGCCATCACTAAACACCAGAGGCTTCTTGCGTTAATGAGAGGAGAGTGGGCCAGAGGTTTGCTGCCACATAGCAATGTTCGGGAAGATTATATGGTTCAGAGGATCCGAGGTATGCAGGGTCTTATACCTTACACTTTATGCCTATAGCCTATAATGAATCTCTATATATTTTCTTCAATTTGCCTCCATCAATTCTACAAGTTATATTTTGGCTCCCTGCTTGTGCAACTGTAACAGAGCTTGCTGAAGGAACCTGCTTGAAGAATTATGAGTATCCAGGAAGCGGGGAAGTTTATGACAAAAAGAACAAAAAGCGTACTCTTGGGCTTCCGGATGATTCTCATTTGCTTCTATATCTTTTTTGTGCTTTCCTTGAACATCCAAAGTGGATGTTGCATGTAGATCCCGCATCTAATACTGGAGCTCAGTCTAGCAAGAATCCATTATTCCTGGGGGTTCTGCCTCCTAGAGAAAGGTTCCCTGAGAAGTACATATCTGTCATATCCAGTGCTCCTTCCATGCTTCACCCAGGAGCTTTAGTACTAGCTGTTGGAAAGCAAAGCCCTACAGTATTTGCTTTATACTGGGATCAGAAGCTGCAGTTCTCTCTCCAGGTAGGTAGCTAATGGGGTATTTTATTTCTGAGTAACAGATGGAAAGACAAAATAATAGAAGTAAAATGAAATGTTAGCATTCCTAGTATAAGGATTAGTGCCGCGGTGTATAGCATGGATAGAAGCTAGGGTTTTCAAGCTTTAAGGTTACATACCTAAGTTGTAGAGAAATTTAGAAAAAAACTCTCTAATGTTTTATTAAAAGTCTGAATAATAACATTCATCTTAAAATAAACTAGGCATCCCTGTTTATATTTGTCCTAAAATCTCTTATAGAAAAGGACTTCTGATTAAAACTAAAATTGTTTATAGGAAAAACTCATAATTAAAACTTATCTAGCATTAGGATTTCAAAATAGTAAAATTTTAATTAAATTAAAAGTCCTAATCTAAATAAAAAAAAGAATTCAAATACAATAAAATAAATAAAGATAATTTTTCATAGTAACTCTCGAGCCTTGTTTGAAAGCCTTGTCGATTTCCAATCATCATGAAATTTTAACTCAATGAGAAACAAGGCCTTCAAAATTTTTTGTCAAAATTTCAACTCCATCCAATAATCAAATTAAAAGTTATGCTTGATTTACCAAACTGCATATTCTTTTTAAACTCTGCAAAACCTAAAAATCTTAGCCACTAATGAAATAATACAATAAACATCATTATGCTAAGAACATGGAAGAAATTTCCCCACGCCAGTCCCTCTACTTCCAAAAAACTCATCCTCGATTTATCTGTAGGAAATAATGGTAATTCTTGGATGCAAGAGGGATACGTGTGTGCTACAGCAATAATGTGTTTTGCTTGAAAGAATTGTTCTTTTGTTCTTTATTTTCAGGGAAGAACAGCTTTGTGGGATTCCATCTCGCTCCTGTGCCACAGGATCAAGGTTGGATATGGCGCTGTAGTTCGGGGCATGCATCTTGGTTCTTCAGCCCTGAGACTCTGCCCAGTTCTCGAGTCAGAAATCGAAGACTGACTATTGTCAGGCATGCCTTAATGCTGCTTGATATAACAGCCTGCTTACCGTAGAGATGCAGACCTTACTGGACTTCTTGGAATCATTTAATTTAAAAGGGCTGTCTAAAGTTGTTTCATGTGTCATCTGTGCCCTTATTTTTGGAACTTGGGGGTGCACTTTCTTACACCCCACTGACGATCAACTTAGAGGACTGATGATGGTTGTTTGAAAGTTGAGAGATTGCATGGTATTAGCTAGAGATCTCGCGGGAATTTTTGTCAGAGTTCTAATTTCATTTCATTTCATTTCGAGTCCTTTTATATACAAGTCCATTTCTTGGCGTATTTTCCTGTCCTAAGAAAACATAGGATGATTTCCAAGGAGGTGGCATGTTAATTAAGAGGGTCCTTTTCTTTTCTTTTTTTTCATAAACTTTTCAGGTTCAAACCTAGGGCGCTAGTATTTGGGAGGATTTATTAAAATTTCTTTGAATGTATCATACTGATACAGGAGGGGTTCGCCTTTTAAGATCCTTTAGAAAGGGATTGTTTTGATTTACATGCAAGCTGATTTCTTTACTGTCGAACCAAGAAAATAAAAGAAAAATCCAGGATTAGATAGCCTTTTTGTGCATTACCAAGCTGATAAATACACGTTCGATCAATTCACATAATCAGGTTATCTTTACTAGCGCTTGAATCTTGTCTGGTGACTGAAGTTATGAGATGAAATATAGTAAATTATAAATTAGCATCTAACTTTTTAATTCAACATTATTTTATTTTAAAAATGTTTTTCTTTCCCATCGATCTTTTCATATTATTTACTTGTTTTTTCCTTTTTCTATTTCTAAAAAGAGCAGTTGAAAAGGAGCATGAAATGGAGGAAAGCGAGCAATTATCTAATTCTTGCAACTAGAAGAACAAATACAATAAATAAAGAGGATGAAGATTGATTGATAGCAGTACACAACAATATCATGGATAAAACAATATAGTAAGCTGTAGACTTCTTTACATCATCCTGTAATTTTGCTGAGTTTTTTCAAATCAAAGTTTTTGAAGCTAAATACTAAAGATCAAACCAGCACAAACCAAGTTCCACAGGAACATTATCCACTCAGAAGATGCCATCGTTTTTTCTGGCGACAATATAACAATGAAGCGAAGTGTGGTGATGTCAATTTATTGATTTTGGGAGAATTGATTCAAGAAAAGGATGATGGTAGGCAACAAAATAGAACAAAGGGTGAGGAGTGAAGACGAATCAAAGGAGGAGTGTATTGGCTCTGAATCTGAGCGATATTTACAGGCTACTTGGCTCTCATCATTAAGCATATGACCACGAAGATTTTACTAAATGGGACAATCCTGAAAATCCAAGGGAACCAATGGATTTAATTGAATTCTCCGTAGGCTGTGTACAATTTACCAGCAACTTAAATAAATCTGTTGAAAATTGGCTAGGAGCTTGTTGACAAGATCAGAAACCATTGTATGCTTCACAAAATTGAAGGCGGCGCTCACGGCTCATTGATTGCCATGTGCGGGACTCCATCGTCGTATGGACTACAATTCTTTCCACATTCTACGTACAGGTCTTTAACTTGAAAATCACCTTATCACCCCAGCAAATGTCTTCTGTCCGCAAAAATCTCAAACAAAAGCAGCAATTATCTCAGCAAAAAAGATTCACTTCCCTTCACTCAGAGTCCGAGTCAATAGAAAGATACAACCGTTGTCTTACAGAACGTTTTTGGCGAGGAAATGAGAAAGGACTGTCTGATCTTTGTCGACTTGCCTTTTCAGATCTGCCATCATTGATACCAAGATGCAAAGAATCTGCGGAAGTGGGTATAATCAGTGTTGAAAAAATTAAAAGATGAACATCAAAACGTAGAAAGTGGATACGAAAGTTGCATAACACGGGTCTAAAACTTGCACACTTTCCTCCAGAAGCATTAACCAACAATTATAAAGCCTTAAGAAAAACGAAACAAACCAGTGCCAGCCAAATCCATGCCATCTTCTCTAGATGGCATCTGCTGCCTCGAATTCAGTCTATTTGTTGAAGGAACTGCCTCGCCATGATTGCCAGTAGCACCACCACCACCAAGCCTAAGAGAGATCCAGTCATCAGTACGGACACCATTTGACACATCAGCTTGATCCCTCGTATCAGACTGCATTGATGCATCTGAAGGCCCAGTTGGAAGAAAGATTTGTAGACTGGGATCTTCTCTGCCAAAAGCCAAGGGATTATCAACCAAACCATCATTTACATCCGTGTCTGATCGACCAATAGAAGAATCTGGAATTAAACAAGTAGATCTCATGACAGTTTCTGGAGCTAATGTGTAGCCATTCGTTGAAGAGGGACAGTTAATGGGATCATGCGGTAAATCAACCAAGGCATGTGAGACATCTGAATTAAATAATTGGAATCCTGGACCAGCTTGGTTTCCGGGAGGTAGTGGCCAGAGGGGCATCCCATATTCATCAGCATTGAAAAGACCCAAGCAAGAATTTCCACCAGTCCCAAGTGTAGGATCTTCCAGAAAATGACCTGCAATTTCAGGAGAGGGCACAGAAATAGTAGCACCACCATTTTGATTACTCTTGTAGACAGATCCAGAGGAAATTAATATATCATTTTCGTCATCTGAATCACTAAGAACAATGACTTCTGCATTCCCTACTGGTGCAGATAAATTTTGGTCAGTGAATCCATACGTTGAATATACATTCAACGATAAAGAATCAAGCTCCATTCCATTGTTTGTGAATTCAAAATTTTCACCGGTATCTTGATTTACACTTGGATCTTCCCCATCACGACCACTACCAGTAGCACTGCTGCTCATAGGAATAACTTTCTGTTCATAGAGTTCAAAGTTTTCTTCCAATCTACCTGAAGAGGAGGTGTTCATATCATCAGGTTTACTGACTTCCCAAAACCCATTACGATTCTTTCTGATTCCAAGTTTCAAACTAGCACCAGCATTACCTTCTGAACCACCTTCCTGCTTGATCTGCTTCATTTCCACTTTTGATTTGAGTTCTCCAGTGTAAGGGACACAGAGAGTGCTATCAGGATTATGCCATTGAGCAAGTTCTCCAGCATCCCTATGGTCAGATTCAGTTTTTGTTTTCACTCGCCAGGAACCATCAGGCTTCACCTCAATCTCTGTCATATCTTCCACGCAATGCCTCATCTATATAACACAAGCGAACAAGTATAAAATACACAAGTACCATAAATATCTTCCACGCAATGCCTCATCTATATAACACAAGTGAACAAATATAAAATACACAAGTACCATAAACTAAGGGTTGGGATGAACGGAGAAGGACAAGGAAGCAATACCTTAGATGTGATGCGATTGAAATATGGGTCAATGATTATATTTTCCAAGGAGTAGTTCTTGAGACAGATGGGGCACTGCCACTGTGTAGAGTGCAATGGTAGCTCAGATACATAAAACAGATATAACAGGAACCTATTCATATTCCTATATATATATATTAAAAAATGATTAGTGCTTGCCTTCCTAGAACGCTGGTTCAGCTCCACAAAAACTTCCAGGTCAAAACAGCCCATGTGCGCACAAGATTTGAATCTCCCTGCAATCTTCATTCTTGAACCGCTCATCTATGCATGGAAATCAATTTCATGAAACAATTTCAGCAACTAAGCCACCAAATTTATGACTGCACTATATACCTAATCCTAATTTCTTGAAGCTTGCTACCAATGAAGAATGCTACAATTTAATAAAGCAATTTGAAGAATGAGGTGACAATATGCTGGAAAAATAAAACATTGTTTAGTGTGAAAGCATTAGATATTGCAACATTGACATCATGCACGTTCACAAAAGTGGTAGATCCCTAAGAACATAATATCACTAGAGAAAGCATATTGCATTACATAATTGGTCGAATATAACCCATATAAAAAGAGAAATTCTGGAATGGATGTCACAAGTGTAACAGAAAGACTCCACTCCTGTAGGTGTTATACTTTCATGAAACATATTGTTAAGCATACAAGAAAGATCCTAGACTGGTCAAAACCAAAATCTAGCAGCATTATTTTCCTTTGTGATCCAGTAGCAATTATCATAAACAGCATGCTTAAGGAAAAGAACTGCACGATCTTTTCCAGAATGGTTTTTGCCACTCCTGTTCAGCCCTCCCAAAACCCACTAACTGCATTTACAGTGCCTGCTTAGAGAAACCAAAAGACTCTGAATGAAAAAAAGGACCTATTCCACACACCCAAACCCGCCACGTGTTGCAACAAAAGGTGGCTGTTTCCCTACTATCAAATTAATAGACATAGGAGAAGGGACCAATATTCAAGACAGTGACTTTCAGATATTAACTCTGCATAGAACAAAGCGCTCAGTGCAACACACATGCATGGAATTATGGACTTGAACTCTCAAATCATGTTCATGTAACATACAGGACAACGAAGATTGACACCAAAAGAATCTGCAACAACTTCCAGGTCACTGTCACTGTCACTATAGGCATTATCTGTTGCAGTTCCACCACCAATGCAGCGACAAACACGAGCAAGTGCATCTTCAAAATGCTCACCTTCAGACTCCTTGGGAATCAAGTTGAGTATCTAAACAATAAACAGAAAATGAAGCAGTGTGAGATGAATCCCCAGGTAGCGTAAAAGGTGATGCGTGCTTTAATTGTAGCTCATTATAGGCAGCAGGAAAAATATGTGAACCACAGCAAATAAAAATTCAGTAGTAAGGTACCAAAATTGAAATATGCATGCACATGAATAGACACATGCACATGTACACACACACATGTTTGCACATGTATGGGGTGCATTTATCTCTGCATGTATATATGTATAAACATGCAGTATACGGAATGGCAGTAAAAATAACATAAACACATAGGATGTCTAATCAGTACACCAACTACCTGTAGTGATCTCTGTAACACATTGCCAACAAGATCAAATATGAGTATTTGTGATCAAGCTTTCTGATACAACAACAAATATCAGAGATTAAATGCAAATGATGTTGAAGGTGCTCAAGTGCAAGGCAATTTCCCAAGTCTCAAATAAGATAATTTTTTTAAGAGAGAAAACTGTCAGCTGTCTTTATTTGTTTCATTTCAGAAAAAAATTCTATTAGAACATAAAATTACAAAAGTCCATCTATCTCATAAAATCACTAAGAACTGCAAAGACATTTCAAATGGTTCAACCACCACCTTATTTTCCCAATCAACATAAAAAAAATAAAAACTAATGACATCAAATTCAAACTCAATTGATTCAAAATTATCTTCTTAAAAATCATTAAAATCACCTGTTGAACTGTTCGCCGCTTTACAATTCTAACTCCTAAGCAGAAGATTCGAGCATCACATCCGGTTAATGATATCTTATTGATTCCATCTTTTGCACATGACGTGATCTAAGAAAAGGAAAAGAAAAATAATAATTGAAATACAGAAAATAGTCTCCAATTTGAAAAATGACAAGTCCAGCTATGAGTCTGCGGACGAGCAATAGAATGGTTGAAACAAGAGGGTGCACCATCACAAACAACAATATCTAGCAGATAAAATGTATGTGATAAGAGGTATTGATAACTTAATAGAAAATTTTCCCTAGTAAAGTCAGAAACTCACAATTGGACCATCATCACGACCATTAGCGCCTAGCAATTGCGAGCCAGGTCTATTAATAGCACGAACAGCAATACCTGTACATCATATGTAATTTAAGCAGCATTGTCAGAAACTCTGGACCAAAAGAGACACCATAATACATATTTCACAACTGCATAAAAGATGCAGCTTCAAGAGAAAAATGTAAAAATGGCTTTTCTGACAATATTAGTGGGAAGAAAGAAACGTTGGGTTCTTTTAGTGGTGGTGGTGGTGGTGGTGGGGGGAGGGGGGTAGGAGGCCAGTTCACATAAGTACTTCCAAACAACTCATTTCAAACGTAAAGAATTGAAGAGTAGGAGAGACATCAACAGATTAGTGGAACTAAAAATTCAACTGCATACCATTAACCTGGAGATCTGCATACTGCGGCCATTGCATCCTAAATGGAACTTTGTCATTCAAAAGCATGCACCAGGCCTAACATTATCAACAGACCATTAGCACATCAATAACTTACTAAAATATGAAAAATTTATGCACTCACCAACCTGAACATCATATTCTTGTTTTGCCAGTAGATCCTTGTCTGCTCTAGTGAGATGAAACGTTTTCTCCACACCCTGCATCGGGCTTGAACTGGAAAATGTTGGTTATTAAAATATTAAATAAAACAAAAGTATACAATTATTAAGTCTTCATAACAGGAGGTCAGCCTCCTTAATTCATGAAAGTTGGCATTGGGTGACCAAAGGACGACTGACTGTAATGCTAACTCAAACAAGTACGCTACCATTATTATGGTGCATGTAGCATGTGTGCATAGTGTATCATTACAAAATAAAAGGCTGAACAGTGGCACATCAGAGAAGGATCACTCATCTTGCTCATAATTAAAAAGTTAGTTGAGTAACAACCATAAGCACAGAACTTGCTACATCAACTGATCTTCCATAGATACCAACTTCATCAACTATCCACTTATAATTATCAGCATAATATGCCAAATATCTCCTATATCCTCCAGATATTTATATAATTCCCGACCCCCAAATACCTCCTGTAAAGACCACTTCTAGTTGTCTTTCTTTTTCCAATGTAATTTGACCACACAAAGTTCCTGTTAAGTCGCATTAACATGCGATTAGGTGCTCAAGATCCTAGAAGTTAGAAGGACATGAACCCAGTCTTTGACTACATCCTGAGTCATTGAAAGAACCGATTGATATCTGTTTGTCTAACAAGCAGGTGCCATAACAAGGAAGACCCGGCTTTCTTGCAATTTACAGACAACTGAATTGAAAATGGCACCATAATACAGAGCATAACTAGTGTTTCTATAATATTCATGGCTACAAATTCAGCAGCCTAACAGTTTAACAATGATATCTGGCTCACACAAAAGAAAAGCATTTGAACCTGATATCCACAAGTTGAATCTACCAAGACAAACAGTAATTGCAGTTCAAATCACTTTATTGTATATTTTTCTTCATCAAATCAAGCAAACATTGGCTAGCAACTAACTCCACCCCAAACACAAGTGCTAGCACATCAAGCCATTGGTAAGATACATGACAACTTGTACAGTTAACTTACCCATCAGTTGGAACATTTGTAGCAACCAGCTTCACAGGATATAGAGGTTGTGCAACTGTAACCCAAAAGCTGTATATGAAGGAAATTTAAAAAAAAAAAAAAAAAAAACATTTTATGAAAGTGCAAATAGCAGAATTGAAAAGGATTAGTCAGGTAAACAAACCATAAAGATCAAAGATTAATAACAAATCACACAATACTAAGATACATGACAGCAAGAAACCTTGTAGAACTCTAGTTCTTGCAGGTTACCCCACATACTGGATGGGGATACAGGTGCGTGCACAAGGTGCACATGCGCACCATTAAACCATGTCATTCTTCAAAAAAATATGTACAGGCCACCCATACAACTTTCCAGATTATTCTAGACAAATCACATGCTGATTAGGATACTTATCAATTAAGGTTTCCTATTCCTATTTCACATGATATTTTTGTTCTGCATAGAACTATTATACGTTTCATGATAATGAAGGGAAAACTTATTCTATGTTTTATTGATGCCTTGTTCTTTGTCAAAAAACTACATTGAAGGTTCTCCTCCACAAACACACTTATTTCTCCCAACCATCTTTCTTAATTCTGGCCTCTCTTTCCTGGTTATATGCTAGACAAATAGCATTCTGATTAGGATACTTAATAATTTAGGTTTCCCATTCGTATTACACATGATTTTTCTGTTCTGCATAGAACTATTATACTTTTCATGATAATGAAAGAAAAACTTATTTTATGTTTTACTGATGCCTTGTTCTTAGTCAAAAATCTAAATTGAAGGTCAAACACACTTATTTCTTCCTACCTCTATCTTTCTTAAGTCTGACCTCTCTTTTCCAGTTACATGTTATTTACCTACTTTTCCCACACCAATCTTGCCCTCACCACCCCTTAATTACGATCAACTTATCCTCTCTACTAGCTCATAAGTCCAAATCATATACAAGAGTTGCTTGTTCTCTTAGCCCAGGTTGATGGCGTCTCCAACTTGGTTAGAATATCACTGTAATTCTTTCTTACCTTAAGAGACCTGGCCACTCATCTATCTCAAAAGATTCATCTCCCTACTAGCACTTGATTAACATTTTACAGACCAGTGGCAAAGGAGAACACAATTTGTTTTACACCAAAGTAAAGAATTACCATACCAACAAGCAGTATGATAATGGAAAAACAAGTTCAGAAGAAATCATGAGAGCATTTAATGGTTTAATAAGTCAATCCCAAAGGTCAAATTGTAGCTGAGATGTGATGTCACACTACCAGCAAGAAAGAAGCATATTGTCAAAATAAATAAATAAAAGGTATCCTGGAGCAGGGAGGGGAAACATTTCATTCCATACATAAAACAGTAAACACGAGAGAAAAATATATATATGATGCGTACGGGTCAGCCCTGCTTAGTCGACAAGTCTCACAATAGAACACATCCGGAAACTGAGGAGTGCCCTCCATGGCTTTTTCTGGAATTATAACGCAACCAATGTGTTGCCACGCATGACATTTAAAATCCTCACACTGTCATTGCAAGAAAATAAAAATAAATAGGAGCTCGGCAGATTAGCAAAGCATTTAGGATAGAGTTAAGTGCAAGAGTAGCTAAGAAGGAAAAGGGGAAAAGAAAAGTAGCTTATGTCACTATTCTAAATGCAAGCTGCTTCTTCAACATGAATGGGTAGAAAACAAGATAGTAACAAATCCTGCTATTGTCCATACATACATAGACGGGCACTATAAGGATTTCAGCATATAATCCCTCAGCATTTCGTCTAAACAATGTATTTGTCGATAATTAACATGATGTGCTGTAAACATAAACAAGTCCAACATTATGCCTCAACACTGATTGTGATGGCTGCATCATGTAATAACTCAATATAAAAATCACATGCAAAGCATAAAACATTCTTGAGAGGCAATCAATTAACTTAGAATCTTGGTGACCAACAAAGTCAAAGGAGCTTGCTACAATTTGATTGTTAATTTCCAACAACTAGAAACGCAAACATGAAAATCCATGGAGATGGTATAGGTATAAGAATGAGGTACAGAGATTAGGGTGCATAAAGTAGGACACCAATTTAGATCCCATTGTAGTACAACTACACCATTTAAGCAAGAAAGTGATACATAACATGACCAGGCATTCCATATGCTTAAAAATGCTGAGGATTAATTTTCATGAAACTTAAGACCATGCCTCAAATAAATTAGAAGAGAAAAAAAATTCGTAAAAGCTGTCCATCGAGTATGCACATCTAAAGCTCATAATGGATGAAAATTCACTAAAGAAAGATCTTTTAACCTTAATCATCGACTCTGTCTCCAATGAGGTTCCACATGGACAGCGAACTTTTGTATCAGAGTGAAATGGTTCATCCATTTCTCCACTTAATTTGGAATTACTGCAATTAGACACGCCCTGTCCCTTTGATGCTAAATCAGTGGCCCCGGACACTTGCATTTTCCTGGATATGAGGACAGAGGGTGCATGTCAATGGAGGGAATAAAAGCAAGACTTTGAAGAGAATAAATGGTTGCCCAGAAAGTTAAAAGGTCGCTATAAGGCCACATGAAGCATGCAACCACAGTGAATATTTTGATATGTTAAAAAGAAAAGAGGGAAAAAATCGAACTACATCCTCTAATTATGGAGTAGCAAGCAATGATGAACCTGTAAGTGTCATCCACTAGTTTTGCCGCCTCTTCCTTTCCAATGGCACTCTTCTTTGCCCATATCTTGGAAACTACAGATAAAAAATGACTTAAATTTATTCTTCAAAAGCTATAACAAAGTCATATCCTGCTAGAAGGTGTTTGAACAAGTTGATTATAAACTGGATGCTCAACAGCCCATGAGAAACATCAACATAGACACCCATATTCACATCCGACCATCAAGAACAAGAAAGGAGAGATGGGAAGATGATGCCACGAAATTGAAAACTGAGACAAACCATTGATAGGGATTTGGGATTGCAAACTTCCCCAAAAATGTCAATAAAAATAAACAAAATTCATAGCCATGAATATCAGATCCATGCCATCAATAAAAACCTATACCTAAACTAGGGGAAATAATAATCAGAGAAAATCTCATTTCTCAATCCCAAAAACCTAAACTTGGAGTTGACTGCATATTATTTTCACTGAGCATATATCAATAAATTTCTTGAGCCTGCAAAAGCATCCATTTGAATAATCAAAGCTTACTCTATTAAGATTATGTGACACTGGAATCATGAGCATTCCAATTTATTCAATAGGAAGTGATTGAATACAAATATCCCCATGGTGCAACGTTTGGTGGTATTACAAGTTTCATAGTTGGTAACCGCTATTAATTATGCAAGCATATGTAGAAGATAACCATACAAGTATCACACACAGATAATAAACCTTGAAAAAAAGATGAGTATTAAACATTAGAATTAAAAGCATTGACTCGGTTGGAGGGAACGAGTGATGATATGAAATAAAATAAAACTGAAAAATATTTCTCAAAACACCTCCAATAAAGGGTTTCAAGGTTTCATAGTAATCAGAGAGAGTCTACATGATCAATATTTATTAAAACTTCCCTATTACAAACAACAGTGTCGTGAGGAGGGAGCATTTTACCTTGTTCATCAGACAGAATAGCTAATATCCGGTCAACAAGGTCCTGCAAATTTTAAATTACAGTATAATCAAATACAAGAGTTATAAGCAATACCAAGCCACACAATTATAGGCAGATACCATTTATGAAGAAGTCATTTTTTTCACAGGAAAAGGGAGCATAAAACCATCACAAGTGACAAAAAGGCGAGGGATGGTCTCGTGAACCATGAGACAGCACATAGGCACAATTATTCTGTTTTTTCAAGGTCCAATTTGGCACGCCAGTTGTCAAATACAACCAAAGCTTTAAGTTTAGACAGTACCATTATGCAATGATGATTTCAAACATCATATACAAGAAAATTAGCCAAAAGCAAGATACAGAATCTAACCTGCTTCTTCCCCTGCTTTGAAAGACCTAACTGAGTCAGGACATCCTTCAGCTCTTTTATTCGAAAATACACCAATTTGTCCTATAAAAAAGAAAGGACGTTTCATAATCTCTTTGCTAAACAACACAGCAAAAGATACAAGCTACTTGATTACAGGAGATTCTGAGCTTAAACAACATGAGAAGAGATCACAGCCATAGGGAATAACCAATTCTGAGTTCAATCAACCTTCGAGTTAGTATAGCAAACTCTTATTAAGTTGCTCAATGACTCCGAGATGAGGAAGGAGCCATTACATGGTGCACTTATGGAGCAGATTTTTTTTTTTT
>Ga0325400_1001656_pt1 | contig 18677 bp, 11 predicted proteins | sample PopdelMetagenome_2_FD_205662 | JGI IMG/M metagenome (GOLD analysis project Ga0325400, IMG submission 205662) | Populus deltoides microbial communities from Bellville, Georgia, United States - Xylem-PdKOR-R1 | ecosystem: Host-associated > Plants > Phyllosphere > Stem > Wood/Secondary xylem... | reverse complement strand
AAACTTCAGATAATATTAAAATCAATAGCGGGTGCATAATTGTACCTTCGCGCACTGATGTAAAATAATTTTATTTTCACAACCATTAACCACCTGGGAAATGATGATTTCATTAATACCACATCGACTATGAGATGAAAGCCCGGGTCCTTCATAAATATAAAAACATTTTTTTTTCAAAAAATATTTTTTAAAAAATAAAAATCATTACATAATTTCAGGAAGACAATACCTCTTAAAAATTCTACCATGTATGAATATAGACACACATTATTATTATCGTTATTTGTGAGGATGTTAGTCATATGCGACTACCCAAGTTCCTCGTCTTGAGAGCCTATGATGATGCCACCAATTTCATATTAGCTAGGAAATGAGGATCTTGATCATTTAAAAAACAACTTTTTTTTTCAATAGACTTTTTAAAATGACAAAACTTATCATGTAATTTTAGTACAACAATACATTTTAGAAGCTCTACCATATACGAGGATAAATACACATCATCCTTGGGTAATATTGATACAATAAAAGAATTTTAATTTGAGAGGTGCCTTAATTTCAAATCATTCATTTTTACTTGTTTATTTTGATGGGCTTTTTATTTTTATTAAAAGAAGATCACAAAACAAAATAGTTATATTTCTTCATGGAAAAAAAAAAGGAAATGAGAAATTATAATAGCAAATCATTTTGTTTTAATGGAATCTTAGTTGTAACTCTTCTTACAAAAAATAATAATAATTATCATATAATTAAATAAAAAAATTTAAGGGTACATGGATAAAATATCCTAATCTATTTTTATCTTTCATTAACAACTCATTTTGATATCTAGTGATATCTTCTTAAATCCTTAATCTATTTTATTAAACATTTACAATTAGACTTTTAGTTCATAATAAAAGAAAAATCTTGTTGTTGAAAAACATGTTGTCAACTACTGCACCTTTTTTTATGTTAATTTTTTTTACCTAACTTGTGATATGGTGTGAGTTACCAGACTAGTTCACAAAATATTAATGAATGTAGTTAAATCACTATAGTCATACCTACAAAACACTATTTTATTATAATATATTTTTTTTATTTTACTTGTTTTGTTTTTTTTTTCAATTTAGCTCTTTGACAACTTTTTATTTATCTAGATTTTTTTTTGAAATTTCATCTGGTTGTTTTAGAAATTGTTCTTTGTAATTTTTTTTTAAAATTGTTTCCTGCCAAGTTATATACTAGTTTCATGAAATTAGTTTTTTTTTTATTTTCAATTTCAATCTTCAATATTAATTTTTTTTATTTTTTATTTTTTATTTACTTTAAATTATGTTTTTTAGTGTTTCTAAATCGTTTTAATATATTGATGTTATTTTTTTAAATAAAAAAATATTTTTTAATATATTTTTAAATAAAAAATATTTTAAAAAATAATTGGTACCACTAATGACAGGGCCACAATGTGGCAATTGCCCCCTTAATTTTTTTCTTCAAAATACTTTTTTATATTAAAATATTAATAATTTTTTAATAGGTTTCATTTTTTGACTAATTATTAAAGTTCGCTGTTATTAACTTATAGCATAATATAATATATATGTCCAGTACATTTCATTAAACTTTTCCTTGTTTTTTTCATTAATTAATTAAGAGTTTTTTTTTTCTTTCGAGCTACTATCCTTGTCTTTTTTTCTTCTATAAAATTTCTCTTCGAATACTAATATATTAATTAGTTAATCAAGTAACCTATTATACTTTGTGCTTTAGGTAAATTTCATTTATTTTTTTTCTATTTGTTTTATTGTCTAATTTTAGTTTTATTGTCTAATTAATTAGTTATTGAAAATGTTATGGTTTATGATAATTTAAGGGTTTGTTGAATTAATATGTGTGTGGGTAATATTATATACATATAGATATAAATTGAAATGGGTTTTGATGAATTGATAAATATTTTGTTATGATTTTCATATGAAAAATGAATGGTGATGAACTTACTAGGGATTAAAAATGAAGTATAGGACTAATCAAGAAATTAGGGATATAATTGGGAGAAAAAAAATTTAACATTATATTTTGAAAGTAATTTTAAATTAATTTATTTTATATGAGTTATTATATATATTTTTAATTATTTTTTTATATAACACATGTCTATATAATATATAATATTAAACATTTATTAATAATTTACCATCTGATTTCAAAATTACTTGCTCCGCCACTGAGTACCAAGTTTATAAATACCATCAAAATCTACTTGATGAATGTTAAAGACTAGACATCGATACTAATCCTGCCAAATCTCGTTTATTTATTTTAAATTTCGGTACTATATTGGCGTGATGACAAACACCCCATTATAACATGGAAAAAAAAAAGTGGAATCAAAGCCAGTCAACCAGCCACCCTGAAGTCCTTGTGGTCTTCTCCTATCTACGTCAGAGTCAGAGCCCAGAGGAGTGGTCGACTGGTTGTGCTTATATATACACACACAAGCGGAAGTAGCAGTCGTAAGTAACGTGAATGTTATAGAAAAGAAAAATAAAATTCTTGAAATCAAAATGTCAGGAGGAGGAGGCGAAGGGCAGGGTGGGTCTGGGCAGGAGTTGAGAGCGGCAGACTCAGCGGCAAATAAGAGGGAGTTTGTTGTAAATGTGGAGTCATCTAGTTCGAATCGCCACTCCCTTCATCTTCGCAATAGCGCCTTCTTCATCCCACCACCACCACTTACTATTACTACCGCTCACCCCGAGGTATTACCTATTGCACTACTCTACTCTCTCTCTCTCTCTCTGTTTTTATACATCACAGCTGGCCAAAAAGCATTCATGGACTTGGCGAGTATATTATACGATAATAACGTAACCATTCTATTGTTTTTGCACTTTTTTTTTTCAAATTTAAACATGACCGTATCAATTCGTCTTGATGGAATATTTTTGTGTTTGAATGTTAGACTTCTTGTTTCTCCTTTCCTCCTTGATTAAATTTTCTTGTGGGTTATTCCTGTTTACCCTGGATTTAATTATTTTAATGCCAACAGGCTTATAGGCTATAGTGCATTGGCACTCTTGCAAAGTAAGAGGAACCTAGCTTTGTTGTTAATGAATTTGTTTGGATGTTAACTAGGAGAGGGGAAGATGGGAGACAGTGGTGCTAGCATACAAGACACTTGGAGTTGTCTTTGGAGGGCTTGTGACATCACCATTATATGTATATCCATCAATGCCATTGAAGTCTCCTACTGAACAGGACTACTTGGGAATCTATAGCATCATGTTTTGGACTCTCACACTCATCGGGGTTGTTAAATACACCAGTATAGCCCTTAAGGCTGATGATCAGGGCGAAGGTTTGAGCAGCTAATCGATCTTGTTGATTTGCATTCTATTCTTTGTGTTATGTTCAAGTTCTGCCCCAGCTGTCTTCTTGTCTTTTTAACTTTTTCGTGTGTATAACTAATATATTAGTATTAAAGATGAATGATGTGGTTTTTCGTGTCTTTGATTCCTTCTGGTTTAAGTTTTATGGTTCAGTCCCACCCCAGAATTTTGTTTGCAATTGGATGGATACTCTTCTTTTTTTTCCTCTCACAATTTGTATGGATAATAGGAAGTAAGGATTGAGCAGATGTTCAATTTATAGAATGAAGTACGGATTTCTTTTTTGAGGAGTTGCCAGAGGTTGGTAGAACCATTTGAATTTGCACTTTGTTGTTCAAAGCTGTGTGGGAGATTGGATAACTGGTATATGATTGTTTGTCTATATAATTTTTTGCACCTTGATTTCTTTCACTTTCAAGGTGCCTATGCAAGAGTTATGTTTTTTTCATACGTAATTACCTAAACTTTTGATTGCTCTGTTACTTCACGATGGTCCTTGATCTGCCAGAATGAACATAAAATAGTTGCTAGAAAAGTATACTCTCATAACAGCTAACAACTGATCGTGTGCAGGTGGAACATTTGCTCTGTACTCGTTGCTCTGTAGGAATATGAATATCAGTATCCTTTCCTCTAAACAAGTACAAACAAACTCAAGTTTATCTCACTCTGTCTTGCATGGAAGCACTGAGAATAAAAGCAGACTTGGAATTTTTTTTGAAAGAAGCATAGTTGCCAGGAGAGTACTACTTTTCATTGCCATGTTAGGCACATGCATGTTAATTGGGGATGGTATACTTACACCTGCAATCTCAGGTTTTTCATCCTTCCTTTTCCTTTTCCTTCATGCACAATAGTATTTTTCTTGGATTGTTTCCTTGAACTCTTAAATCTCTTGACAGTGTTGTCAGCTATGGATGGAATAAGAGCACCTTTTCCTTCTGTCAGCAAATGTAAGTGGTAATGATGAATGTTTTAAGTTGCAAGTTGCAATTACCTTGAGAATCTTATTCAGATACCCAAAGATATGAAGATACCAGTGCACAGTTCTTGTCAAGTCATCCCATGTCCACTGAACATATTTGTTCTCGCCTTCAATGCTCTTGAGATTGCTTTTTTTGAAATTATATATATATATATATATATATATATATATATATATATATATATATCATTTCAGGTTAAGGATTTATATAGATCCATAGTGCCATTTGTGTTTTGTGAACAATAAAGTGAATTGGGATGATTTCAATCATGGATTTGAGCTCAACCCTGTTTATTGACTGTGAGATAAGTCCATATGCAACTTGCATAGATTGAATCACGTAACACTATCATCTGTTAAAGAAAACCTAATACCATATGTGTAGTTTGAACAAGTAAGTGAAGATAAAAACAATCAAAGTTTAAGGTCAAAGGAAACTTCAAGGAAGTCATCTTAGATGGAAATATATTTTCAAACATCCTTGATGCCTTGCCAAATTATGCTTGAACACGGGATAATGGAAGGTCATAATTTGAGTTATAACTGTCTCTCCATCTTAAATGAGATTTTCTCTCCTTGAGTTTACAAGTTTAACTTTTTTATATATATATATTGTTCCAGCTTTGGTGGAAGCACTTTCTGCAGGAGTTCTAGTTGTTTTGTTTCTGCTACAAAAGTTTGGCACCTCTAGAGTGAGTTTTATGTTTTCCCCAATAATGGGTGGGTGGACCTTGTGTACTCCATTAGTAGGGATTTATAGCATCATTCAGCATTACCCTAGCATATTCAAAGCTTTGTCACCTCTCTACATATTCCGCTTCTTTTGGAGAAATGGAAAGGAAGGCTGGCTGTTGCTTGGAGGAACTGTTCTCTGTATCACAGGTTGAACTTTTTGCTGCTCTTAAATTAAAAGATTGAACATTTCTTTCTGCTCTAATTGATTTGACTTTGTGCTACTCGAATATTGTTCCAATATTTCTAACTATCCGAGGAGTTTAGATATGACAGCCAGGTTTCTTTTCAAGAAATTCATTGCTTAAAATATTAGAACTAAAATTCCCTTGAATTTGGAGAAGAAATTCCTAGTAGCTTGTTTGGTGTTTCATTGGATGTCTAGACTTGCTCGCATGTCCTATAACAGTTTGAAAATGCTGATAAGAATGTCAGAGTGAGTTTCCTTCTTCCTTTCCATATATCAAAACTAAAACTTGCACTTTTTTTATTTGACTTTCTGTTATAAAGGTTCTGAAGCACTGTTTGCGGATCTCGGTCATTTTAACAGGAGCTCAATTCAGGTAAACTGTTGATTTTCATTTTACTTTCTCGGACCTCTTTTAATATATCGATAGCTTATTCTATGTTCGTTGTTCAATAGATCGCCTTTTTGCTTACAATATATCCATCACTTGTTCTGACATATGCGGGGCAAACTGCATACCTTATCAAGAACCCAAATGATCATGATGATGGATTTTACAAGTTTATACCTACAACGATTTATTGGCCAATCTTTATCATAGCCACCCTAGCCGCTGTTGTTGCAAGCCAGTCATTGATATCAGCCACCTTCTCTGTCATCAAGCAATCCGTTGTTCTGGATTATTTCCCTAAAATTAAGGTGGTGCATACATCTTCTAACAAAGAGGGTGAAGTCTACTCCCCAGAAGTCAATTACATTCTCATGATTCTTTGCGTTGCAGTGATACTTATTTTTGGAGATGGAAAGGATATTGGAAATGCTTTTGGTATGGTAAATCGGTACACTCAGCTTTCTTTAGATGACATTTTCAACAACCACACATTGCTTTCATTTTGTAGATCTGATCTCTTTTCACATCACCTAAAAAGCTGTTGTTATCAGTTATACCTCAGCGTATTTCAACCCCAATAAAATGTAGTAGAGAGTGCACTGGCTGCTTAGAGGCAATTACAATTCTCAAATGTTTGCTCATTATTAAGTTTAGTGATGATAACATCTATAAAAGTGTTATAATAGTGCTAATCTTTCATTCAGATCATTTTTTTTTTTTTTAAATTCTGCAATAAAATGTTGCAATTTCTTTAAAAAATGCTGAAAGGTAGGTCTATTTCCAAATTCTTCAACCTCATTCAACAGAAACATAATTGGATAATGCTTTTCTCTAAATTGACTCTTATTGGCTTAAAGCCGTGCATTTTATGCTGTTGTTGGAGTCATTACGTGGCTCTTCATCCTGGCTGACAAAACCCATGTACTTTCTGTTTTCAGGATACAACCTATTAAATTTTTTTATACGTGCTTGCAGGTGTTGTTGTTAGTCTAGTGATGCTTATCACCACAATATTACTGACATTAGTTATGATCATGATATGGAGAACTCCGCCATGGCTGGTTGCAATTTACTTCTTCATATTTTTTACGATGGAAGGGGTTTATGCCAGTGCTGTTTTGAGTAAAATACCTGAGGGTGGATGGATTCCTTTTGCCATTTCTTTTATCCTTGCTTTCATCATGTTTGGCTGGTTCTATGGAAGGCAGAAGAAGATAGATTATGAGTTGACTCACAAGATAGACTTGGGAAGACTGGGAATACTATTATCCGAGCCAGGTATACAGAGGGTTCCAGGATTTTGCTTCTTTTACACCAACATTCAAGATGGCCTGACGCCTGTCCTTGGACATTATATTAAAAACATGAAATCTCTACACACAGTCACTATTTTCACCACGCTTCGATATTTGTTGGTGCCCAAGGTTGCTGCGCATGAGAGGATTGTTGTCAACAAACTTGGCCTGGAAGGAGTTTATGGGTGCGTGATTCAATATGGCTATGCAGATTCCTTAAATCTCGAAGGAGATAACTTTTTAAGTCAAGTTACAGATAGCTTGCAGTTGTGCATCCAAAACTGCTCTGGCGGCGTAACATCCGATCATGGAGAGGTTCAGGAGGAGATTTCTACATTTGAAGAAGCAAAGCTGGCTGGAGTGGTTCACATTCGAGGGAAGACGAGGTTTTATATAGGCAACAACTGTGGTTGGTTTGAAAGAAGCATGCTTGCATTTTATGAATTCTTGCACAGTAATTGTAGGTCTGCGCTGCCAGCCCTTGGGGTGCCCCTACCACAGCGTATTGACGTTGGAATGCTCTATGAAGCTTGAATGGATTAAAGCTTTATTATATGCATAGCAATATAAGAGGAAAATCACTACAAGTGCATCATGGAATTTGTATTTTTAGCCAAGAAATCCCACCATTTCTCATGTTAATGCTCTATTTTGTAAGCTGCCTGAGAATTGAATAAATAGATACTGAGAGATGTTTTACATAGGTTCAACATTTGGATTTGAGTGCTAGGGAAACCCACAGTTAACAAAAAAAGACAAAAAAGCTGAGCAATCTACGAACATAAAGAGCATTGAAATTACAATTGCAAGTAATAATAGATAACCCAATCCTTTTTTTCATTTTTGTTATCATACTTTTTTTCTATACAATCGCATCCTTTTATGATTAAATTAACAACCAAATTATAGTAAATTGTTATACAAAGGCAAAACTTATAGATAAGGGACCAAATTGTAAAGCATGGAAGAATAACGTGTTCAACCCATAATTTTAAAACCCGGTCTGACCCGGCAGGTTGACCCGGGACCCGACTGACCTAGGGCTGGAATTGGGCCAAGTTTAAGAAAAAACAGGGGAAGTTACGACTAGGGGTGACCCAACAAGTTGACTTGGCAAGACCTGGTTAAAAACTTGGTTGTAACCCGTTGAATTTTTTTTTTTACCAAAACGACGTTTTGAGTTAAAAAAGGATTGATTCAGTGACTCGCTCAAAACCCATGACCCAGCCGGGTCAACTACCGGACCGGGTTTCAAAACTCTAGTTCAGCCTAGAATTCACGTGACAAAAAATATTCCCTTATTTCCCTCCTCCTTTCATTGTAGTCACTTTAGTTTTTTAAAACATTTCATTTTGGTTTACAACTTTATTTTTCAATCCTCAATGTAGAGGAAAGAAAATCACCAAAAAATAGTAAATGAGGGAAAGAAAAGTCAGCTGACCACGTTTTGACGTCAAAAAAGATTTTAATGTTGATGGGTTCATTTAATGAGAAAGTTTTGTTGAAATGTTTTTGAATTGTTGTTTTATTTGAAAAAATAGATCGAAGTTGTGGAGTATTTTTGAGTTGTTTAATTGTTTTTTTTAGATTTTAAAAGTTTTTATTAGATGAAAATAAAATGAAAAATATATTTTAGATTAAAAAATTCTCTATCCGATTTTATGGCCACCTTTTCATTGGTCAAAAACTAAGTAAGTAGTGCATCACTTACAATATTTTTTTTAAAATAAAAACAAATGACATATCATCCTTTCTATTACATGAAAAAAAAATAAAAAAATAAAAAATCTAAGAGCACATGCTTGACCTTGCAGGCCCTCATTTGTGGGCTTTTTTTTTTTATTGGCGTTGGTGCTGGCTTTTTATTTTTAAAGCTTTATTTATTTATTTTTAGTTAAACTAAGCTTAATTAAATGAATGTGTGGGATCCTCAACATGACATATATTTAATTTTAATTCAAATTACTTAAAATAAGTTATTTAAAAAAATTTATGATATTTTTTCAACAAAATAGCATTTAATTTTTGCTTGGTTTTTTAATAAGATTGTAACATTTGTTTTTATAATATTAGCAATTTGTTTTCAACCCTACATAATGTTTTCACTTTATTCTTATTCAGTAAATTCCCTTAGCATGAATAATTAATTTTAGAAAATAAAATTATTATATCTAACCAGTTTAATAATTCATATTATAAAATTATATATATATATATACACACACTTTTTTAATTTAGTCTTTAGTTTTCGTTAATAATTTATTTATTTATTAGTGCATATTATTTTTAATTTATTTAATAAAATATGTGTATCAATTTTGTGATTTGCATTAAAAACATGTTGGAAGCAAATCCCCATTCTGATGTTAAAAAAACAAGTGAAGAATCAACTTACTAGATCTGAATTAGAGAAACTTCACAACTTGTTTATTTTGTTTCTTTATATACAAACTCACTTAACATAAAAAACCCGAAAGCCACAGAAATTCAATAATCACACTAGAGATCACTGACAACACAAACTAAGATTCCTGATGGAATGACAGCCTACTAGGTGAATCAATTCTTACCACGATTTCATCTTCAGCATCAGATTCATCACTGTAATTATCCATGGTGTGAGACTCTTTTGTGCCTGCACTATGCAGTTGGGGAGCAGGAGTTTTTCCAATCAAGTTTCTCACTACAAGAGTCATCCTTGCAGAAGTAGCTCCTTCTGATGGGACAGGAACTTGTTGGCGGTTACGAAACGATGCCATTCTTAAAACTGACATGCTGTGTGATCGCTTTACTTGGCTACTGGAAAAGCTGTGGGCACGCCTCCGCATATCAACCTTACGAAATGAAACAAGAAGCCAGTAAATTCAAAAGAATCAGGACATATTATAGTAAAGTTCCATTATCAAGAAATACGTGTGTGATGATTTCTAATAGCCACAAGCCATAATTTCGAGCTCCCTCTTGTTTAATTTCATAGCATGGAGGCACGATGAACTACATCAAATGGTTGCCTGAATGATTAATTTATTAGACAATAAAGCCAGCGAGCCTGCATCCATCAATATAAAAATTCCAGACATCCATTTTTTGACCAGCAATGATCCCCGAAAGGTGCTTCGGAACATATCTTTGCAAATAGATGTCAATTGAACATACCATGCTGCCAAAGATACTCAGCTGCATTGCTCTTGCAGACAAGCTATTTGCTGGTCGATATGTCCCTTCACTGTTTGGCTTACGTTCCCTTGGTCTGTAGAAATTTTCAGGCCAACTCATAAGACCACCATGCTCTCTAGTTAAAGGTCTATTGGGGCGATCAACTGATGCTAATGAGGATGGCCTTCTCCTCAAAGCACCATCAACTTCAAATGCTGCAATGTCAAAAAAGATTACTCTTGCTCTCGCCTCAACTTGATATCGGGATCCTTGATGAGAGAAACTGGCTGCCTGGGAACCTGTAATCCATCAGAATCAGTGACCTAGTTCAAGTACCTTCTAATTGTCATAACCCATCAACCAAAAAGAGCATGGTTGAATTAGAGTAGCTTAACACATCAATAACCTGTTTACATGATGGTTAAGTAAGTTATGATTAACAGTAAACAATTTATAAATCTAAATGCAAATTCATCGAATACTTGACTCATTCATTAGGGCACTGATATCTATGACAGCCCATCGTGTGTAATTTTTTAAATCGAGTCCAAAATGGATGTACAGTTAAAAATAGCAAATCACTGGAAAGGCTTATCTAGACACTGATGTAGCATCAATAGGTGTCACATCAATGACATTGTTACTATTGATTTATTAGTCCAAAACAAATGAAGGCCACCTATCCTCCAAAATCATTTCAAACCACCGCAAATCAAACTTCCAAACCAAGATACATACACTGAATTAACCAAAAAAGCACCCAATACCCATACCACCATACCAGTGACAACCATATAGCAAAGCTATACCAACTAATCAACCCTAACACTTGCAAAATTGCTCATGTTTGAAAAAAGTAAACATATTATGCCACCAAAATATCAAGCTAAGTTCCAGGCCTCTTTGTCGCTCTCCTCTTAATCTCGACCCTCTAACAAAAACACTCCACAGGCACTACTATATGGCTTGAGAAATTAATTAATTTAGCCAGTTTTTAAAAATATAAAAACTAGTGAGGAGAGGTCATTAAAGAGAATAGGAGTGATATAGCTATTTGTTTTTGAGTGGCATAATGCTATAACCTTTGCATAAAGTGCGAAGAATAGTTAGATATTAATCTAGCGAAGGGATGTTTGTTATTTATAATTTATATTTTGTTCTGAGTGAAGTATTTTGACAAAAGTCTCTTATATATTTAAGGTATTTTGTTTGAGTCAAATATTTCAGTAAAACTTTGTACTTTCATTTATGGATTATGCATTTGCGCAGATGCAGAGGATATAGACATTAACATCCAAAAAAGCATTTAATGATCACAATCACTGCATTAATGCATTTAAGAAACATTTGTTTAGGACCTATTTTAACCAAAAATTAGAAGTTCAAATATTATATTGGGGAAAAAATCAAACTCAAGTAGGAATTTCCAGACAGTTCAAGGACTATTTTTGACGCTATCCTGAGTGCAAACATTCCCATTCTGGCAAGCGGTGGCTTGAGAGTGCTCATTGAGCAAGTCCTGTGTTTGAGCCGTGATAGGTTCTTGGGTTGGGGTCAGTTTGGGTGTTTACATGACCTCTAGGTTTCGTGTACCACAAAAACCAAAAGAAAAGAAAAGGGGGAATTTCTTTGATGGTTCAACACGGTGCAAGTCTCTGTCTGCCTGCGACCCTGTGGTTGTCCAAGGGACCAAAGTAACTGAGAGTTTCAAGTGGAACAGAAGCACCAAAAGCTCACGGACTGTTTTGCAATTTTTCCAAAACTAAAACAGACAAATCATCCATTATTTTTTAAACAAATTCAGCATAAATTACCTGATATCTCTATGTTTTGAGAGCTTTGATTTCCTTGCAGAGGCAAAAGGACTGCAGGTGATGCAATTAATTCTTGGAAACCATGGGCTTTTATGAATCCTTCTAATAGAAAGCCAAGAGAATGATGCGGCACTTCTATAGTTTCTCCCCTAATGTATGTGGTGATCACTGACCTTTGTGCAACAAGGACTCTCAATTCTTGCAGTGGCAATTTTTCAAATACTTGAGGAAGCAAGAGTTTGGCAAGAACGATTGCACTTTCCTGAAACACCACATGAGAAAAGGAAAGAGGAATGTAGCTTCAAGTAACAATAACCTCACTTAACATAACTGAAGAAATTTTACCCTCTTCCAAATTTGGGGCATTACAAGGCAACCAGACAATATGGTTTTGGGAAACATCCAACTCTTGACTTATTCATCTTAATCAATGCGAGTAATTTCATGGATGGAGGAAAAATGAGCTAATCTAAACCAAAATGAATCATCATACCTGCCATAGGAAATCTTCGACTGCAGGGTCAGAGCCTAGCACCGAAAGTATTTTCTCGCTTTCAATAAAAAAGCAGAGTACCACAGAATCTGTTATTATGTCACACATGCAACGTTTCCCAACTAGCAGTTCATACAGGCCCAGTGTGCTCCCATGTGTAAAAGTTGGATGCAGTGAGTGCCTGCTCCTAATTTTCTTGCTTGTCCACTGCCAAACAATAATTTTAACTTGTGAATTGTGATAAATTTGTTAACAAGGAAACCAAGAGTGGTATTTTGACTTATTCCTCAAATACCAAACTTGCCATATAAACTTTTATTTACCTTGACAAAACCATTGGAAATAAGCCAGACACCATTTGGTTCGGAGCCTTCTTTGTAAAGGGGCACTCCGCATGGTTTCATTATTTCTTTAGCAGAACCTTCAAGGGCTTTACGCACCATAGAAGGAAGGGCTCCCAACAGCGGATGGACACTAATCAAGTCAGTTATTTTGGGAACCTTTACCAAAGGAGGATTTCTTAGAAGTCTTTTCAAGTCAGTCTGCATTAGAAGATATAAATATCTTAACTTCAGATTACAAAAGCCCACAATTGCATGTAGAATTTGAAAAGGACAACCAAAATTACCTGGACAGCATCGTGAAGATGAAGCATTTCCTTTTCTTCCAATAACCCAACCTTCTCAAGATTTTGGACATAATCAATTAAATGGTTCAGCACTGAATATGTTACTTGTCTTGTTTTCACAACACGTAAAACCTGAAAAAGCATTGAATAATTATTTGTGTTCTAATTACTGTGTAGATGCCATGGTTCTGTTTGGCATGGCTTATGCAAGATGACTTTGACTTTTAGTTCATAATTCAAAAACTCAAAAGTTTTTTTATTTTAAATAACTTAGACAAAAATGATAAAGCTAGAAGTATGTTTGGAAAAATGAACACAGCAAGTTATGCACTGAATATGTTTACTTGTCTTGTTTTCACAACACTTAAAACCTGAAAAAGCATTGAATAATTACTTGTGTTCTGGTATCCTTGAGTTAGAAGCCATGGTTCTGTTTGGCATGGCTTATGGAAGATGAATTGTGGTTTACAATTCAAAAGTTATTTATTATAAGTAACTTATGAAAAATTAACTCAAAGCAAGCTTTGTTACGAAGGGAGATAATGTAAGTAAGATGTTAAAAATTTAACTTTTGACTAAAACAAAATTTGGACTTAATTTTGTAACAACCTTTTCATAAGTCAAAAGTTAAAAAACAACTTAAATCAATTTGCAAAAGTCATACCAAACAGAACCTGTATCAACAACAAACTCATCTTGAATTGCCACCACCAACCAATTCAAACCATATGAATGAAACAAATGCGATGACCCACAGGCCTCAGCCTACCTAATTCAAGCAGAATTCATTATGACTAAAAAAATAGATAGGGACAGTTAAACTCACAAACCTGAGGAAATGTAACACGGACATCTTCCAAGAATTTTCTTGCTTCTTCTCCTTCTGCCTCACTTTCGTTAATGACTATAGAAGCAATATCACTGCCACCTAAAAATATAAATAAATGGGAAAAGTCAATCTTCTCACAAAATTTTACACTATAGATACATAGAAAACAAATATACCATTTCAAAACAAAATAAATGTATCACTCCACAAGAAGCCACTGAGCATACATTTAACTCAAGTTATTAACATTCAAAATATTTTTAGATGGGTACGAAGTTGTTTATTCCAAAAGAAAATATCTTCCCAATTACATTATAACAACAGAAGTACAAAACAACATTCTTCTACCCAGCCCAAAATCATGCAGGAATTATGTTTGAGTATGACCACCTACTATTTATCAATTCAAAACCAAGATTATCATTTATCATGATCCAGGTATTGCAGAGCATCTCAGAGCTCCTATAAAGTTGACTTTCCAATTCATCCTGGAAATGGCTGAGTGCAGTACCAAGATGGGAAAAAAAATTAAGGGAGGAGAAAGAGAGTTAATGCGAGAAGAGAGGAGAATGGACCATAGAGGTTTTGGCAGCAATTATGAGACTCAATGTTCAAAAGTTAATGATCAATAGCAACCTGACTGGTATGGGTAACAGGGTGTTCTTCAAGAGACTCCAAACCAAAACCAACTGGATTAGGAACGACTATTCATTCAGAACAAGTAGGTTTCTACACCTAACTAGGAATAGAACAATAAAATAGAAACCAAAGTCAAGGAGCAGAAGTAAAACTTCGATTCTAGTTTCTATTTTTATTATTCTCCCAAGGGTAAATATCCTAAAATTCCTTTGATTGTTCCTAATTATTTTCTTTCGCTCAAAGAAACTTGATTCCAAAGAGTTGACTGCAGAGAAACCAGCAGTAGTAGAACAATAAAATAAAACCTAAGTTAAGGAGCCAAAATTAAATTTTTAATTCTAATCTATTTTTATCTATCTTCCTATATAAATATCCTAAATTTCCTTTGACTATTACTAGTTGTTTCCTTTACCCAAAGGAACTTGATTTCAAAGAGTTGGACTGCAGATAAACCAATAGTCAGAATCCACAAAAATAAACCTCTCCAATCCAGGTTGCATTGGAAAAGAGACAACTGCATGACATGAGAAGAAACCTCTAAAATCTACCATTAGAATAAGCAACAATCTCAACATGAACTACAACTTCAGTTTTTACTTTGTGGAATGGAAGTCTATGAATTTTGGGCGCATGATTGACTGCAGGAAAACTAGAAAGCAAAGTAGGAGTAAAATGTAGAAATTTTCCAAGTACATTTACCTAAGAAAGAGCTACAAGATTAACTTAAATGTATTCTAAATTCTTCTTTGAAACACACCATTTACCAATGAAAATCCCAGTTTCCAATTAATTTTAACTTCTTTTTTTTTTAAGAAAAACTGGGACATGCTTTAAGGTTGGCAAGTATTTCATAAAACAATCAGCAAAGGATCCTGGCACAACTCAATTTTGACTTAAACAGAATCTGCCAATGAATGAGCCATAAGACTAACTTCAACTCCATGAAAATGCATCTAATACATCTTCAGACATGTAAACTCTCACGCAAATATTTAAGTTGCAAATTCCAGGCAGACCACAAATCAACATTGTAAGGCACTTTAAACAATCTCGTGACAGCATGTGAAAACCTTCATAACCTCACAAGTATTACCTCCACCATGGCAGCACTAAGACTGTCTTAGTAAGATGTATTTGGGAAAAAACTGTACAGGGATTAGAACAATTTCACCATTAACATAGAAAATAGGCTTGTATCACTGCAGCATACCTTTACAAACTTGTATACTGACTGGTTTTTAACTGTATTCCATGAATGTCCAGCTACGGACTAAGATTCTGTCTACTGGAGGTAGTTCTGTGAATTCAAATGAGTGATTGATGGGGAATTAAAGACAACATTGGGAATTAGTATTTTATTTATTTATTTATACGCACCAAACCAAACAAAATAAGAGAACCTAATAAGTCTTAATTCCATAAGAAAACTAGAATCTTAATTTGAATATTAAATAATAAATACTAATATTCCTAAATAATAGTGAATATACAAATACTAATTCCCACTGTTGTCCTTCATTCCCCATCAGAATTCCTACATTTCCCCCAAAAAGATTCACTGCCAAGCTATTCTCACACTAGATTGTGATAAGAAAAATCTGCGATTGTTATCTCCCTCTCCATGCCATTCTACCTTCAGACCTTGTAACTGATAACTATCAGCTATAATTAAGCACTCTATATCTCTCTTCCTAATCAGATTTTTTCTAAATCAAATGAAAAACAATTTTAGCCACAGACATCAGATGATGATAAACAAATTCTTCCACTACTTTCCAAGTTGTAATCAGTCTGTTCATGCACGGAGTAATTGATCAGTCATGACAAATTTAAACAATTCTTCCACTACAGGGACCAGCTCAAACTCTGTTGTCATACCTGGACAAACCCAACTGAAATATACACAAACTAACAGTAGAAATCTATCTTCCATGTTGTCATCAATCTGTTCATGCAAAAAGTATTGAATCACCATGATACATTAAGTTTCTAGATCATATTTAGCATTGGTCAAGGCTACTACGCATGGTTGCAGTATCTTTAAATGCAACTTAGATATAAGATTCCTCGAAATTGAAATAAGACATCTCATTAAAGAAAATTGCTGGAAAAGTTAGATTGTGTGCAATAGCCATTGCAAAATGATGTAAACTGTGATGCATGAAAAATCAACCAAAAAAAAAAGAAATTATAGCAAATATAATGGCCATGTAAGCTTCAATTTTCTTCTGGAAAGAGCGGCACACAAGAACCAGGCACATAACACATTTACAATGCATTGCAACTGCACATGGGTTAATAGTTTCTAATCCTGCAGACAACTATATTAATAGAAAATATAACACGCTCCACAGACTGCATTCAAGGAAAACTTTAAATAGAAAACTAATTTTTTTTTAAAAAAGTATTAAATCAAGTAAAATCTTGTCTATTAGAAATGCACCCAATTTACCAATAAAGTCGTGTAGTTGCCGCCGTGCAATTCTATGGGCACGTAGAAATGCAGCACAAATGTAGCATGCAGATTCAAGCCTCTCCACAGTGAAATAAGTAACCATCCTCTGAGGGAAAATGCTTGCTTGAAGGAACTTGTAATAACTTGGAAAATGAACATTGGATCGCAAGCCCTTCCAATCACATAGACACTCATGGGAAGCCAGGTCGATTGCTTCATCTACTGATTGCATCAAAATATTTGCAGTTGTTTGCATTATCCTTCCCTCATCAAGCATGCCCCAATAAGCAGCTTGGACTCCTGATATGAAAAATTATTCTATAATCATCAAGTTACTTGCATATTTTTAGCAAGGATTGGTTTAAGAAAGAAATTGACAATGATTGTCTGCTAAATGAAAAAAAAAGTTCCACAATAGAACTTCGATGCATTGATGAAAACAGCATCTTCTTTGTCCATCCACTAGATAGCATAACATGCTTTTGATTGGATTTATAAGCTCATAACATTTGTTTATTGGATATGGTCGTTGCTATTTCCGTACATGGATATGGTATTTGGATCTAGAAGGATGCTTTTGCACCTTAAAAAGTACTTCTTTGTCCTTTCAATTATCCATGCACTTAGTGATTGATGTGATGCAAGTTTTTCCTTTCTCCCTTCTGATTTTAGGTCTTGTATGAATTTTTGTTACAATATGACGCTGGAAAATCTATGGTTTTTTTTTTTTCCAGAGGAAACATCCGTTTTCGAAGTTTTTCCTAGAACTGTATAAAAGACAGTAGAATTACAACTGAGTTTCTTCATAGAGTCTAAAGTGAAATCCTTAGGCAAACCGCAAGGCCTTTGGTACTGCATTCAAAGATGATATTTAGGTAGCTTAAAGCATCATTCTTGTGAAACCAATCTTTTTCCAAAAAGCTGAATGTTCTTTCTCCTCTTTTTTTGTCTGGTTTAATACTTTACTTCTAATTGTGTATAGTCATTCAAAATTGTGTTTAGGTAATCATGATAGATTGGCCTAGAGAAAGTGCCCATCTCCATTTAGGTGTTAATCTAAAAAATGGATGCTTAACATCTTCTCATTTATACCACACCCTGATTATCCTTTCCTTACTTTCATTTTGTTGCTTTCCCCTTCAAAAATGAAGTGCAAAATACTTTGTTATTTCTACAACTCCAAACTAGTTCCCTTGCTAACCGATAGTTCTCAGTTCTGCACAAATTAAATCCTACACAAGCTTTCAGGCATTTTTTCTACAAACTAGCAGATTTTTTAACTCAATTCCTTAGTCTGTGAAGAAAATAATATACATCCAACCACACAAAATCCCCCTCTCTTCTGGAGATAAAGTAAAAGTGCAGGGCATTTTAAGGTTTTATTTCTCTTGCCAAAGACCCATACCAACCACAGAAAAAGCACAAGCAATTAAAATAATAAACAGAGTAACAATGAACAGCATACATACCATTTAGAAGGCGTAAGCGGATATCTTTCAAATTATTTGGGTCTAAATTATTGCCAGCTTCAGATGCACTATGGGGGTGTTCAAATGACCCTTCCAAATTATTTAAGCTTGCAATATATGTTTTAACTGTAGGCCAGTCGACAGGTCCAAGTTCCTCATCATCTCCAAGATCACCAAAAGCCTCTAGTGCTTTGTTCAGCATTTCATACTTTGTATAGTTCAAT
>Ga0325400_1001655_pt1 | contig 18678 bp, 19 predicted proteins | sample PopdelMetagenome_2_FD_205662 | JGI IMG/M metagenome (GOLD analysis project Ga0325400, IMG submission 205662) | Populus deltoides microbial communities from Bellville, Georgia, United States - Xylem-PdKOR-R1 | ecosystem: Host-associated > Plants > Phyllosphere > Stem > Wood/Secondary xylem... | reverse complement strand
CGACGAAAGTCGGCGATGGTCTTGTAGTCCGGCCGCAACCCGCGCAGCAGCCAGATCAGCTCGAGGTTGCGCGTCGCCTCCGCTTCCAGGCGCCGGCTCGACCGCACCCGGTTGAGATAGCCGTACAAGTACAGCTTAAGCATGTCGGCCGGATCGTAGCCGGGGCGCCCTGTCGCCTTGGGCCGCGAACAACGAAAGCCGGCCTCAGCCAGATCGAGGTCATCGACAAAGGCATCGATGAACCGCACTGCATTGTCTGCCGCCACATAGTCCTCGACCGAGGCCGGCAACACCAGCGCCTGCTCGCGCGCATAACCCTCAATGTATGCCATGAGCAGAGCATACGTTCGTCAGCCATGCGATGGAATCAACCCGCGAGTTTTCGCACAGTCTGGATGGTAAATCGAGAAGACGCGCTCTGCCGCAGTCGGCGACCGGTCGTTCGCCGGTCGCCGTATCGTCATGCGGGCTGGTAAAGCTCGACAAGCATTTGTTCATTGTCGTGGATGAACGCGAAGCGGCTACCGCCGCTGTTCGGGACTTCGCGAGGCGGGGAGACGACTTCGACACCCTTTGTCTCCAATGCCGCTACTGTCGCATCAAGATCAGGAACCTCGATGGCGAAATGGTTGATGCCACCGATTTTCAGGTTCGTCTCGGCCCGGCGCCGGTTCTCGGCCATTGGTGCCGCCTCGTCATTCTGGAAAAGTTCAAGCTTCAAGGCGCCACGGCCGATGAAGGCAGCTTGCACGCCTGGCCAGCCAAACGTGTAGAGGCGCTCGAAGCCGAGATGCTCGACATACCATGCCGTGCTCGCTTCCACGCTTTCGACGACGATGCCGACGTGATGGATACCGGAAAGTGTAGTCATTCGAGTTGGCCTTAAAGTTTGAGGTTCAAGCGATTGTTGCCGACAGCATTTCGCGCATCGTGCGCGGTGGCCGGCCGAGCAGCGTTTCCAAGGTCGGATCAGTTGCGGCGAAGTCGCCGCGTCGTGCCGCCCGGAACGTTCCCAGGAGCATGTCGGCATAAAAGGCGGGCATACCGGCCGCGATCCGGGCATTCCGCCATTCGTCATCGGACACGACGGTGTGGCGCACCTTACGCCCGGTTACGTCTGAAGCGATCGCGGCAATCTCTGCCATCGTGATCGCCGTGGCTGCCGTGAGTGGCGGCGTGATGCCGTTCCAATCGCGTTCGGCCACGAGGATCGCTGCATCTGCTTCCGCGAGGTCCGCGCGCGCCGTCCAACTCGTCGGGCCGTCCTCAGGGGTGCGTAGCTCTCCGCTCGCCAGATCATCGCCGATCATCTGAAGGCAGCTTTCGGCATAGAAGCCGTGGCGCAGCGAGGTGTACGCCAGACCGCTTTCTGCAAGGTTCATCTCGGTGCCCGCGTGCTGATCCGCTGGCAGGAACGGCGAGCCAACTCGTGCGCCCATATGGCTGGTGTAGAGGACGCGGCGGACGCCGGCCCTTCGAGCGGCGTCGATCGCGGTGCGGTGAAGCCGCAGCGCCTCCTCACCCAGCTTGTCAGCGGAAACGATCAGGACCTGATCGGCATTCGCTAATGCTCTTGCGAGGCCGTCCACATCCGTGAAGTCGGCGACCCGGACCTCGATGCCCTGTGCGGCCAGATCGGATGCCTTGCGGGCATCACGCACGCTGGCGGCAATCTGATCGGCAGAAACCCGATGAAGCAGGTTTTGAACCACACCTCTGCCGAGCTGGCCCGTTGCACCCGTGACGACGATCATGACTAAGCCTTTCCCTTGGAAACAATGGCTAGCTAGCACTGATACGATGGTGGTACAATCGCCGCTACCAGTCGGACCGCATCAATGGTAATCGACAGTATGACGACGGGAATGGAAAACGAGCCGGGAATTCAGGATGTTCGGACGCGCGTTCTTGAGGCGGCATCGAGGCTCATCATCACCGGGGGCATCACTGCACTGACGACGCGGGCGGTGGCAGCAGCGGCATCGATTCAGGCCCCTACGCTGTATCGCTTGTTTGGGGACAAGCGGGGGCTGCTGAACGCAGTAGCAGAACATGGGCAAGCGGCATTCATCGCCGACAAGGCGGCGATGCCACCTCACCCCGATCCCGTGCAGAACCTGGCGAACGCATGGGACAACTACGTTGCTTTTGGCCTCGCCAATCCGGCCGCCTTCGCGATCATGAACGAAGTGGGCATGCTCGCCTCCGAGTCATCGGCCATGCTCGCCGGTCTTGTCATCCTGCGCGAGCGGGTGGAGCGGATCGCTAGAGCAGCACGGCTGCGGATGCCCGTGGAACGTGCGGTGGCATTGATCCATGCCGCCGGGGTCGGCACGGTGACGACATTGCTCGCAATTCCCGAGGAGGAACGCGACCCGCAGCTATCGTCCGTAATACGAGACAGCGTGATCGCATCTATCATCATCAACGCAACCGACCAGGGCCAGGCCGGTCTGGCGTCGTTGGCGGTAGGGCTACGCGCTCACCTTGGTAACGCCAAGGTGCTTACGCCGGGCGAATGCCTGTTGCTGAGCGAACTCCTCGACCGCCTTGCCAGACCTAGTGAGGGTTGAGGGCTTCCCACAAAGGAAGGCCGGCTGAGATTGCTGCGGGGCAGGGCCAGGGGCAGGGTCTGGCTGCGGGCAGGGCAACATTCTCGAAACCTGTTCCCAAAACTGTTTTCCCGAAATGGTCCGATCGAGACGGAGTAACGGGACTAGCTTAGCCGTCCGTTTCGACCGGCGTTGCCGCTTTGAGGAGCCGGCGATCGCGGGCGATCTTCGCAAGCAGGGTACGGCTGCATCCGGTCGCATCCATGATCTCCCGCCAACTACGGCCATCGCTCAGCAAAGAGGAGATGGCAGCGTTGCGCGTCCTGTTCGCGGGACGACCCTTATAGAGGCCAGCGGCCTTGGCCTTGGCGGTTCCCTCAGCCTGGCGACGACGGCGATCCTCATAGTCTTTGCGTGCGACCGCGGCGAGGACGTCGAGCATCATGGCGTTGACCGCGGCGAACATGCGGCCGGTGAACTCGTCGGCCGGCGCCGTCAGGGTCCACGACGTCGGCAGATCGAGCGCGACGATGCGGACCTGCTTGGTGTCGATCAGGCCACGCAGGCGCAGCCAGTCCGGGGAGGTGAGCCGGGACAGCCGGTCGACCTGCTCCACCAGCAGCACGTCGCCGGGTTCGCAGTCGTTGAGCAGGCGGAACAGCTCCGGCCGGTGCAGCTTGGCCCCACTTTCGTTTTCGACATAGCGTGCCGCAATCCGCAGTCCCTGCTCAACCGCAAAGGCGTCGAGGACGCTGCGGGCGCGTGATGCGTCCTGTTCGGAGGTAGAAGCGCGGAGGTAGGCCCGGATAAACATAGCTCGGTCTGCGATACGTGGTGTTTGTTTGTCCAGTCCTTTTTGAGTGGGTAAAGCGCTATTAAGGCACCTGTTCGGGGGCAGTCCTCAAAAGGCATACTTGAAGAGTACCGACACCTAATTGATTGGGTACGCGACCCATAGCGGGGTGAGCAAGGGGGAGTGGTTGCCCTGACATAGGCCTTATCGATTCGAGGCCTCACAATACATTCGTGTCGCATAGCATCCGACAGCAATGTTAATCTCAAGATGGGTTGGCGTTATGCAAAAATCGCTGCCGTGTAGAACGTGCTCTATAACAGATTCTTTCAGATGTGCGCCGACGGTAGAATACGAAGGTCCGGGGCCAAGAATCTGGATAAGATGATCATCCCTGCTGGAAGACGCCTCGCCAATGCTGGCAAGGCGTCTAACAGTCGAGCGTCACGGCATGTCAAACCGTTCTGCTCATCGCTGATCAGTTGCTGTCGGCGTCATCGTCATTTTCGTGATCGACGATCAGGTAGGTCGCACCAGCGATGATGCCTGCGCCAATCAGAAGTGGAATGATGCTTGCACCACCAGCTGCACCCAGCTTGCTCGACTTCGAGGTGGTCGAAGCGGTACGCGCCGTCTTGGCAACCGACAGCGTGGATGCCGGGTTGACCGGAGCGGCGCTGGCCGTCACTGGGGCTGCGATAAGCGCAAGACCAGTCGAAGCTGCTGCCAGATTTTTGAAAAACATGAATTTCTCCTCGTGTACAACCAACATGTTGCGGTTGCTCAATACCCGACCTGACTTGTTGTTCAACGTCCTCAGGAGATACGATATGTCCGGTTTCGATGATTGATGCTGCGATGCAGCACCAAAAGATGGCCGACGTCAGTGTTTCATGTCATCCTTCTCTAACATCCACGTTGCAGCCGTTGGCCTACGCAGCGCACCGCTGTGATGCCGGGCCAAGCACCTAAGGTACGGAGATCGGCCCCGGCAGTAGCCGGGGGAAGTGTTGGAACAAAGCGCCGGCTAATACAGCAGCAACGACTGAGGGCGCGCCAGCGGGTGTGCCGCTGATCCGTGCCGTCGTTGCCTCACCCGTCCAGACGATGCGACTATCCGTACGAAACGAGACGACCACGCTCAGGCGGGTCACGATCAGCCCGCGCAACTGGCTTTTCCCGGACGGAAGCCTCAGCAATACGCTACCACCCTGATAGACCGGGTCCTGTGCTGACGCCGATCGGCTATCGGTGGACGTCACGACCCCCTGCGACGTCTGCGATACCGTCACCCTGGCCACGTAGCGACTGTGATCCGGATCGGGCAACGGAGTGAAAGCGGTTTGCAGGACGGCATGGCCGACGGCGCCGACGAAGGTCTGCGCGATCGGCCCGTTCTTGCTCCCGTCGTCAGCCGCCACGATTGCAATTGTGCCGGGTGGTATCTCAGGGGAAGCGGACGCCACTGGCATCAGGGCGAGGGCAGAAGCCAGTAGGGCAGGGGGCATATGTCAGATTCCTGTAAGCGGACGACCAACCGATGCGACGACGGCCGGTTGCATAGGCCGCTACCCGAACTGCACCATGCTACGATCAATAAATTAGGCGCTGAGAAGATCGAGGGTCGAAGCTGCAATCAGCATTATATCGGATGACATGGTCACCGTGCCCACCCATCAATCCGGCAGGACAACCTCAGGATCACATCATGCGACGATTGCCGGTTCCGTCGAACGGGTGACGTTTTATAACGCCGACACAGGGTTTTGCGTCCTGCGGGTGAAGGTGAGGGGGCAACGCGATCTGGTGACATTGGTTGGACACGCTGCGGCGATTGGTGCCGGCGAATATGTCGAGGCGACCGGGGTCTGGCTCAACGACCGCAATCATGGCCTGCAGTTCAAGGCGGACCAGGTCGAGGCGACGGTGCCGACGACGCTGAAGGGGCTGGAGAAGTACCTCGGCTCGGGCATGATCAAGGGGATCGGTCCGGTCTATGCCGCCAAGCTCGTGGCAGCGTTCGAGCATGACGTGTTCGAGGTCATCGAGCATGCACCCGAACGGCTACGGGAGGTGACGGGCATCGGGCCGGTGCGGGAAGCCAAGATCATTCGCGGCTGGCGCGATCAGCGGATGATCCGGGAGATCATCGTCTGGCTCTACGGCCATGGGGTGAGCTCGGCACGTGCCGTCAGGATCTTCAAGACCTATGGCGATCAGGCGATCGCCGTCATCAAGGCCGACCCGTATCAGCTGGCCCGCGACATTGCCGGGATCGGCTTCAAGACCGCCGACGCGATCGCGTCCAGCATCGGCTATGGCAAGGAGGATCCCAGACGCGTTCGCGCTGGTGTCAGCCATGCGCTGACCACCGCCATGGACGATGGCCATTGCGGGCTGCCACGTGACGATCTGCTGCGATCGGGTGCAAAGCTCCTCGACGTTGCCGAACCGCTGATCGCACGTGCCCTTGAAGGGGAGCTTGCTGCCGGCGAGGTCATCGCCGGCCAGACCGAAGGCCGCGAGGTCATGTTCCTGGCCGGCCTCTACCGTGCCGAACAGGCGGTCGCCGATCGTCTGCTGCGACTGCGCGAAGGCCTGCTGCCCTGGCCTGCGATCGATGCCGGCCGCGCCATCCCTTGGGTGGAGGGCAAGACCGGTCTGGAGCTGTCTGCGAGCCAGCGCGATGCGGTGGGGCTGGCCCTCCTGTCCAAGACCTGTGTGATCACCGGCGGGCCGGGGGTCGGCAAAACGACGCTGGTCAACTCGATCCTGAAGGTCCTGGCGGCAAAGCAGGTGACGATGGCGCTTGCCGCGCCGACGGGCCGGGCGGCCAAGCGGCTTGCCGAGTCCAGCGGCATGGAGGCGATGACCTTGCATCGCCTGCTCGAGACCGACCCCGCGGAGGGTGGCTTCAAGCGCAACGAGGACAACCCGCTCGATTGCCAGCTGCTGGTCATCGATGAGGCCAGCATGGTCGATGTCATGCTCATGCACGCCACGCTGAAGGCGCTGCCGGCACGCGCGGCGCTGCTTCTGGTCGGTGATGTCGACCAGCTGCCATCGGTCGGCGCCGGGCAGGTTCTGAAAGACGTCATCGGCAGCGCGGCCGTGCCGGTCGTACGGCTGACCGAGGTGTTCCGTCAGGCCGCAACCAGCCGCATCATCACCAATGCCCACCGCATCAATGCCGGTGAGATGCCGGACCTCACCGCGCATCGGGAAGGGGACTTCTTCTACATCGAGGCCGAGGAGCCCGGAGCCGTCGCCGACAAGGTGGTCGATCTCGTCTCCCGGCATATTCCACGCCGCCTTGGGTTTGACCCTGCCCGCGACATCCAGGTGCTCGGACCGATGCAGCGGGGCGGGGCGGGGGCGCGGGCATTGAACACGCTGCTTCAGCAGCGCATCAATCCGCCGACCGATCAGTTCGTCGAGCGGTTCGGCCACCGCTACGGGGTCGGCGACAAGGTCATGCATATCGTCAACGATCGCGAGCGTGACATCTACAACGGTGATCTCGGCGTGGTGACCGGCGTCGACCACGCCGAGGCTGAGTTGACGGCGCTGTTCGGCCAGACCGAGGCGACCTTCGACTTCGGGGAGCTCGATGCGCTGCAGCTCGCCTATGCCACCACGATCCACAAGTCGCAGGGGTCGGAGTACCCTGTCGTTGTCCTCCCGCTGACCATGCAGGCTTACACCATGCTCGGGCGGGAACTGATCTACACCGCCGTCACGCGGGCCAGGAAGCTGCTGGTGATCGTTGGCCCGCGCAAGGCGCTGTCGATTGCCGTCAAGCGACGCCAGCCAAGGCGATGGTCGCTGCTGAGGGAGCGGCTGGCGAAGCTTGTTTGACAAGCATCGGTGGGTCACGCGGATTGGCCAGCGTCAAAGCAGACCTGCTGCTTTCAAAACCGGGCGAAAGGGAAGTCTTGGATACAAGCTTGCCAACAGGAGCTGCTGACGGGTTGGTGTGCCGTTGAGGATACCGCGTACGGCGCGAAACCATGTCCCGGCCGGTACCGCGATCGTTCGGGTCGAACGCATGTCGCGGGCGTTCACCAAATACCATCTCGATGATGGTCGGGTGCTCCACCGCTTCCGGCTCGGGGAGCCTCATGCGGATCCGCACGATCACCCCTGGTCGTTCCAGACTGAGATTCTTGAGGGCGGTTACGTGGAGGAGGTATTCCACGTCAGGCCGGATGGCACCTGGCATAGCGAACGCCTGCATCGTCAGGTCGGACAGAGCTATCTGGTCAATGCCGCCCACATCCATCGCATTGTGGAGCTGCCTGCTGGTGAATGCTGGACGCTGGTGAGCGCGGGACAGCATGAGCGTGTCACCCGCTTCTGGCGCTTTGACGACGTGGCTCGTTCACGGGCGTGGAACCGGCGGAAATGGGTGGAGCATCGCTGACGATATCGGCGGTTGCCGTCTCCCCGCGCGAGCGTCATCAGGGGCGTCGATCATCAGGGGAAGAAACGATGGCGACGAAGAAGAAAGCCGGTGCCGAGGAAGCGGCAGTGACGCAGACCAAGGCGGGTACGGGTATCCATGCCGCCGTACAGCCCTCCAAGGAGCTCGGCGTGATCGTGGGCAACGACGCCCTGCCGCGCAGTGAGGTCATCAGCAAGGTCTGGGATTACATCAAGGCTAGGAAGCTGCAGAACCCTGAGAACAAGCGCGAGATCCTGGCCGATGCCGATCTTCAGAAGGTGTTCGGCCGTGACAAGTGCACCATGTTTGAGATGAACAAGTACATCTCGCAGCACCTCACCAAGGCCTGACATCAGGCGGCGGGGTGGGCGACCAAGCCCGCTCCGCCCTGGCATCCCTACCGTATCTCGTGACATGCCCGTGCCGTCTTCGCGGGCCGCGCCGTGCCCTCTCAGTTGGCGCGCTCTGCCAGTTCCAACTCCAGACTCACGATGGCGGCTTCGAGCAAATCGGCCCGCTCGTACGTTGGCTCACGCTGGATACGCCTCGCCTCCTGGATCAGCTCGTTCCAATAGGCGAGGGTGTCTTTGTAGACGGGATGGCCGCGCAGGCGACGGGCGCTGGCAATCGCGTTGTTGAGGTTGTCCAGGATCGGACCATGGAATTTCATCGCGCCGGGGTAGCCCGGTGATGCCTCGAATAGAACGACAAAATCGGTCAGCTGTGTCTCGTTCTGGTGGCGCGGAGGGTCTCGTTGAGGATAGTCTGGTGCCGATAGCGGACAGTCGGCATTTGGGAAAAACTGGTGGATCATGCGCGGCAATCGGTTAATGTTGCGGGCCGGTACGGCCGAACGGACGATGCTGGACCTGCGCGATGGCCAGCCGTTGCGCGACGGAGCGCGGGTGCCGGTCGCGGTGCTGATCGACGGCGGCACGGCGAGCTCGGGCGAGATCACCGCGATCGCTTTTGCCGGACGCGCGCGAACCGCGCGGTTCGGGGCGCCGACCTACGGCGTGTCGACCTCGACCTCGGGCTTTCCGCTGAGTGACCGCGCCAATCTCGTCATCGTCGACTCACTCGTCCAGGATCGAACCGGCCGGAAATATTTAGACGGGCTGAAGCCTGATCTCGCGGTCCCGCCGGCCGACGCCCCGCTGGCCGCCAAACGCTGGCTCGCCCGCCGATGCGGCCGATAGGCGCAGCCTGGATGTGACGACCGGGCGGACGGTTACCGCGGCGCCCTCACCACGAAATCCTCCAGCGCCTTCAGGCTGGTCGGGTCGACGCCCTTCATCGCGTCCTTCATGACCTGCTCGCCCTGCTTCATCGCATCGGTCAGTGCTGTCAGGTCGCGGGTAGCGAGCATGTGTGCGCCTTCGCGGATTGCTTCCTCGGCGTCCTTGTCTCCGGTTTCGTCCGAGGCGATCGACAGGATGGCCTGTTCGATCTGTGTCGGCGTATTGGTAGGCGCTTTCTGGGCCGGGGCGGTGAGGATCAGCAGGGCGAGGGTCAGGGACATCGTCAGGGCTCCGTAAATTGCGGCCGGAAATCGGCTTGCCGTTGTCTCGCGGATGGCCGTGACCCGCAGTGGCCATCGTCCGTGACGGTTGCGTAAAATGCCTGATTTACGCAGACGTCACGCGGGCGCGACGGGACGGAGTGAGGCGGCAGCTAGGCCCGGCGGATCATCGACACGACCAAGGACCTGCCATGAACCTCACCCTGCTCGCCGCAGCCTCGGCCGTCACGCTGCTTGGCGCGACCGCCACGACCGGCCCCACCATCACCGCCGGCCTGTACACGGTCACGACGAAATCGAGCCTGCAGAAGGCGCCCATCACCGAGGAAAGCTGCGTCAGCCCTTCCAAGGCGGCTAAGGGCGGTATCGGCGTGGGCGAGGGAGCGTCGTGCCGCTGGGTCCGCAATGTGCGCGCTGGCGGGAAGCTCGACATGGTCGCCGATTGCGGACGCGGCGCGAAGCTGACTATCCAGGGAAGCTATACGCCGACCAGCTACAGTTACGTCATGACGAGCGCGATGGGGCGGCTCGGTGCGGTGACGGCGCAGGTCCACGGGCAGAAGGTCGCCGCGACGTGCGAGGCGGACGACGACTGAGTTGCGCAGATCCGGCGGGTGATCGCATGTCGATCGCCCGCCCGACGCCACTCTAATCGGTCATGCGGCTGACGCCGCCGTCCTTCCACATTTCATAGAGCTGCAGCCCGTTGGAATGGCTGATCTTCAGGATCGGGCCGGTCGGCAGCTTCAGATCCTTCGGTTCGTACCCGCACACCATTTGTTCGTTCGCCGAATGGTCGTAAAAGTCCGCACGAAGCCGGTGAACCTCGTCGATGAAGGCGGTGCGGTCGCGGGCAACCGTTTGGCGGTATCCGTGGGAGAGGAAGAAGCGCGTTACCCGATCGCGAGTCGCCTTGGCGTCGATGAAGGCGCGGTCGGCCAACTCGCGCGGATCGGTTTTCCGACGCTCCGCGTACAGCGCGGCATAGGCGGGTGACAAATGCTCGCCGAATGTGAACAGCAGGAATTCCGCACTGCGCGCGCATCCGGCGGGCATGGTGCCAGGCGGCACGGCGATATCGCCCGCGATCTGTCGCATCAGCGCCGCCGGATCGAGCCGACCCGCGCTGACGTCCTCCTCCAGCGCATCCTGCATCGTGCGGTCGAGGAAGGGATAGCGCTTCAGGGTACGCCACCGGGCCGGGATCACGCGGGGAAGCGCGGGCGGCTGCTGATGCCACATTGTGCGGACGTAGCCGCCGGCTGGCGCGGCGGCAGATGTGACACGCGGGGCCGGGCGATTGGCCGCCAGCGCGGCTTCGAAGTCGTCCTGCGCCGATGCGGGTGTCCCGGTCACAAGAGCCGCCATGATTGCCAGGGTGCGGATGCTCATCGTTCGGGCTCCGGGAAATAGGGTTCGGCGATGACATAGGGGCCAGTGGGCATCGTCAGCCCGGCCTCCCGGCAGATATCGATCTGATGGAAAGGGCTGTGAAAATAGCTCAGCGAAACCGCGGGCTGGCCTACGGTTGCCGCCTTGGGAACGAACCTCATGTCGGCGATGAAGTCGCGCTTCGCCACATAGCCGCGTGCTGCCAGATAGGCGGTCAGGTCGGCCAGCGTCTTGCGGTTCTCGGGCCGATCGCCGGCGTGCTTGTGCATCAGCAGCGCGCGCATCATGTCGTTGGCCGGCAGGATCGCGCCGCCCCGCATCGTGATGTCCGGTTTCTCGCCCGCGAGGCGGCCCTGTTCATAGCTGGCGAAGACCTTGCTGACCTCGGGCGCGGCTTCGCCGCCGAGCGTGTACAGCGATTCCATCCCCCAGATCCTGCACCGCATCGCGCGAGCGCCGGGTGGTAGCGGCAGAGAGCCGGAAATCCGTTCGGCATAGGCAAACGGGTCGAGCTCGCCGCGCTTGATGGCGTCACCTGCCGCTTCGAGCGCGGTTCGACCGCTGGGCGGGCCGCGGAACTGTGCGGGTATGGTGCCCGCCGGTGGTAGCGGGATTTCTTTGATCCGGCTGCGATTCGCCTCGGACAGCATCGGACGTCCCGAAGGACCCATCTTCGGTGCTGGACGCCGCGCGGGCGTGGGTTTTGGGGCGGGTGCGGCGCGCGTGGCCTTCAGCGCGGCCTCGAACTCCGCATCCGCCACAGCGCCGGTCTGCGCTGCTGCCGGAGTGGAAAAGGCGGCGGCCAGCAGGCCCAGCGCGAGTGGGTGAAGCGGGAAACCGATCACGATGATTGTCCTCATTTGCAGGTGAGCGGGGGCGTCGTCGCAGCGACATCACCGCTCGCTTGACCCGTCAGGCCTGGCACTGGCGATAAGCGCCGATCGAATCGAGCCGCTGGAGGCGGGCGGCCTGTTCCTCGGTCGGCTCAGGCGCAGCAGCCGGCTTTGCCGCGCCGTTGCCGCCCTGCGCCAGCGCATTGGCCGCGCCCTGCGACGCGCCCTGCATCGCCAGCGAACCCAGCGGCGATCCGCCGCCCAGCAGCGCCGCACCCGGCAGCATGACGGTCGCCATGCCCTTGGCGATGCCGAAGATGCTCTTCCTCACCTTCGCCGACTTTTCCTTCTTGGCCGCGGTGGCGAGAACCGCGTCGTTGATCCCGGTGCGCTCGCTGGCGATCATCTCGCACGTCATCGCCTTGTCGCCCGGCATGGCGCCCGGCGCCGCGGCAGTCGCCGCCGGCTTGGTTTCGGCCTGCGCCGCCGTCATCGGACCGATCACGATCAGCGGGAGCGCGGCCGCGAGGCAGAGCGCTGTCTTCATCTTCATTTTGGTCATCCCTGTGTCTGAGCCTCGCTGAAAGCGCGAGGAATGCCGGGCAACTAGGGAATGGCGCGATGGTCGGGCACGGCGGGACCGTGAGGCGCGCGTAAAATGACCGGGTGGGTACGACCGGATGCGAAACGAGTTTCACGCGAATCTCACGTGACCGACGATCGCTCCATCGTCACCCGCGTGCATCCGGCCACACATGATAGCCCGGTCCGTCGGCGTTTCCTCACACGAAAGACGGTGCGGAAGGCCCGCGGACTTTTCTGACGAGATATCCCGATGACAGCGTCTTTGTTCCGCACGATCTCTTCGACCGCACTGGTGATGGCCGCGTCTACGTCGACGGTGGCGCTGGCGCAAAAGACGGTGGCACCGTCCGCGCCTCCGCCGACGACAGCCCCGTCTTCGACGCTCGGCAACGATATGATCGCGCCGCTTGTCCCGTCGTCCCAGTCGAAGACCACCTCAAAGCAGGCAAACGACGAGAAGGCCGCGAGCGGTTCCGACATGAAGGATCTGGAGAAGATGCTCGAACCGCTGGAGAAGCGGAACGAGAACTGGGGCGACGCCGGCATGAAAGGCTCCGAGAAGGCCGGCAAGGGCACCAGCGATCGCGACATGAAGGACCTAGAGAAAATGCTCGAACCGCTGGAGAAGCGGAACGAAAACTGGGGCGATGCCGGCATGAAGGGCTCCGAAAAGTCCGGCAAGGAAACGCGCGCCTCGGATCCACAATTTGATTTCGACGACCTGCTGACGCCGCTGACGAACCCGGACGATGACGCAGCGGCAGCGAAGGGGGCTGCTCTCGCCGAAAAGGTGGGGAAGATCGCCGCCGAGACGCTCAAGAAGCAGAAGGAAGACTATGAGCGCCTCGAGGCCGAGGAACGGCTTCGCGAGGGGCGGGCGATCATCGAATATCAGCGGCAGGTGGCCGAGATGGAGCGGCGGCTCAAGGAACAGCGCAAGCCGGTCAAGCAACAGGAGCAGCAGCCCGAGACGATCATCATCGAGCGCCAGTATGTCGACCAATGCGGCGACTTCATCTTTCGCTGGTCGGGCGAGAAGGTGTGCCAGCCGCGTACGATCACGAAGCGCGAGGTCGTCGCGCGGGACGACAGGGACAAGTCCAGGGACAAGGAGAAATACCCACCCAAGGATGTGGCGGACAAGGGGCCCGGTGGGCAGTTGCCGAACGGTGACGGCGGGAACAGGTCGGGCGGCGGCGGTGGTGCATCGGGCGGCGGTAGTGCGTCAGGCGGCGGTGGTGCGTCAGGAGGTGGCGGCGCCGCCTCGGGCGGCGGCGGGCGGGCGGTGCCGGTCGAAACCCCGGCCGCCGACAGCCGGGGCTTTCGCCCGATCGGCCCCTATCTGGTGCGCATCGACGGGACGAAGCGGCAGGCGAATGGCGATGTCGATGTCGACGTGACCTTCGCCACGCCGACCGCGGCAAAGCGGCTGATCGGCAACGGCGACTGGCGGGTGCTGGCGACCGACGAGGATGGGGTCAGTACCGACACGATCGCGATCTATCGCGATGGCAGCGGGCCGCTCGTCGCATTCGACCAGATGCCCTATGTCTCCGCCACCGCACCGGCGCGCGCACGCTTCCGCGTCCTGGCGGTCGCGGGGATGAGCACGATCCGCAGCATCACCATCCTGTTTGCGGGCATGTCGCGCATAACGGTGCCGGTCGATCCGCTGGGCGCAAGCACCGGGGAGGCGGTGGCCGAGAGCAGCGCGATGCCCGGCCGGCTGAAATGGTTCGAGGTGCGCTACGATGCCCTCAAGACCGTGGCGCAGACGACCGAGCTGAGCTTCTCGGCGCGCAACGTCACCGACACGCTGCAATATGCCGGCGGCACGCGGCTGCAATTCATCGGTACGGGAGCGAACGGCAAGCCGATGGATAACAGCGGCCGGGTTTACGCCGTGCGTGGCAGCCTCGGGCGGCAGTTCGACGGCGTGTCGGTCGTGCCTGGGCAGTGGGCGCGCTTCCGCGTCGTCTTCGATGCGCCGGGCGTGCACGGACCGATCACGGTCAAGGACGGCGCGACGACCGCGACTCCTCCGGTGCCGGCGGCGGCCGCGGCAGCCGAACCCGCATGGTGATCCGACCGGCAATTTGGCAGGAAGGCAGGGCATGACGACGGCGACCAGCGACGATCCGACCGGCAACCGTATCGAGGTTCGCCTGCTCGACCATTTCTCCGTGCGCGATGCGGGCGGCGAGATTCCGCTGACTTCGCGGAAGGCGATCGCGTTACTCGTTTACCTCAGCATGCAACGTGATCGCAGTTCCAGACGCGATGCGATCGCCAATCTCCTGTGGGAGAATGTCGAGACGATCCAGGGCCGCGTGAATTTGCGCCAGGCGATTTCCGCGCTTCGGCGGCTGGAAGGACCGGGGCGGACAATCCTGCACAGCAATCTGGAAAGCCTGCGGCTATCGGACGATCTATGGTTCGACACCGACGAATTCGTGCGGTTGAGTGACAGCGATCCGCTGGCGGCGGCAGAGCTGTATCATGCCGATCCGATGGCCGGCTTCGTCCTGCGCAGTGCGCCCGCGTTCAACGAGTGGCTGAGCGTCATGCAGGCGCATTGGCGGCAGCGTGCGGTGCAGTTGATGATCGGACTGCTCGACACGCTGGAGGCGGCCGAGGACTGGGCGGCGATCCCCGCGATCGGTGCGCGGCTGCTGTCACTCGACCCGTATAACGAGGCGGCGCACCGCGCGCTGATGCGGGTCTATGCGCGTCAGGGTCGCTCGGCGCTGGCAGTGTCGCAGTATCGCACCCTGTCCGACCTGCTCCGCCGCGAGATGGGGGTCGCGCCGGAAGCGGAGACGCAGGCGCTGCATGCCGAGCTCCAAGCCTTTCGCCGGCACCGTGACAACGATGCCGGGATCGAGATGCCGGCGACACCGGCGCCGGTCGTACCCGTTCCGTCGTCGTCCGCCCCGCCTCGCGCGGTCGCCACGCCGCGGATCGCGGTGGTCGACGACGAGGCCGGGGTGCGCGACGCGGTCGGCACCTATCTGCGCCTAAACGGCTTCGACGTGGTCGAATGTTCGGATGGGGCGGACCTTGACCGCGCGCTGGCCGTGCAGGATTTCGACCTGTTCATCCTCGACGTGACCATGCCGGGCGAGGACGGGTTCAGCATCGCGCGCCGGCTCAACCGCGGCGCGGGCGTGCCGACGATCATGCTGACGTCGCGCACCGATCTGGTCGACCGCGTGGTCGGGCTGGAGCTGGGCGCCGACGATTATGTGGGCAAGCCGTTCGAACTGCGCGAACTCCTCGCGCGCGTCCGTGCGGTGCTCCGGCGGTCGTACGGAGAAGCCGGGGCATAAGCGCTCACCCGCGATCGATCGGCAGGGTCAGCCGGAACACCGCACCCGCCGCCGAGGGCATCAGCACCAGCGTGCCGCCGTGCAGCTCGGCCATACCCTGCGCCAGCGACAGGCCCATGCCGGTGCCCTCACCGACCGGTTTGGTGGTGAAGAACGGCTCGAAGATGCGCGCGTGCAGATCAGCGGGAACGCCGGAGCCGGCGTCGGCGACCTCGACATGAACGGATGCAGCATCGGCCCAGGTCCTCACCCGGATCGTCATATCGCCGCCATCGCTGCGCGCGATGGCCTGGCGGGCGTTGACCAGCAGGTTGATGAGGATTTGATAGATTTGGTCGGGATCGGCCAGCACGCTCGGCAGGGGTCGCGCGACGACGGAGTGGATGTCGCAACCGTCGATCGCTGATACCTGCCGGATCGCGCGGACAAGCACATCGTCGATCTCGACCCGCTGTCGGTCAGGTGGGGTCTGGCGGGCGATGGCGGCGAAGTTGCGGATGATGCGCGCGCAGCGGTCACCCGCTTCGTGTACCTTGTGCGCGCGTTCGGCGAGGTCGGTGCCCTGCGCGAGCATCGCGATCAGCTGCGCCTGCGCAGTTACGACGGCTAGCGGGTTGTTGAGTTCGTGGCTGATCCCGCCGAGCACCGCGCCAAGCGCTGCCATCCGCTCGGCCTGGCTGAGCGCGGTACGGGAGCGGACCAGGTCGGCGCGGTCGCGCACGCGCGCAACGCTCGACCAGACGCGCTCGGCCAGCGCGCCGACCAGGTGCCGATCGCTGACCGACCAGGATCGCGCGGTCCGCACATGGATCGTCAGCACGGCCATCAGGCGACCTCCGCTCACAATCGGTGTCGCCAGAACCGCACCCGGTCCGCGCGCGGCATAGGGTTTCGGCAGGGGCGTCCGGTTGGCGTCAGCGATCGCGATTCCCCGGCCGCGGCGCAGTGCGTCGACCACAGACGCCCCCAGCTCGGTCAGTGGCCGGTCGCTGCGTTCGGTGTGCAGGGCGCCGTCGATCCGGCACCATGTCCGCTCGATCCGTGCCCCGTCCTCGCCCAGCTCGTCGAGGCACGGCACGGCCCCGTCGAAACGTTGCGCCAGATGCGCAAGCGTGTGCGCGATGATCGCATCGGCATCCTCGGCATCGCGCACCGCATCGCTCCAGCCGATCAGAAAGGCGAGATCAGCCTCGCGCTGCGCCAGCGCCTCTTCTGTCCGCAGACGGGCGAGCCGCGACCAGAGGCGGTCGGCGATGTCGCGCAACGTACGGTGCTCGACCAGCGTCCAGCCGCGCGGCTGGTCGACTTCGAGCACCAGCCGCGCGACCATCCGTCCCTGATCGTGGCTGGGCGCGACCAAGGTGTGGGCAATGTCACCTTCCCAGTCAGGATCGGCCTGTGCGACCGTCTGCGCGTCGCTCGCCCAGCGACGGGCGTCGGCGTCGCTGCCCCGGATACGGCGAACGCGGCCATTGATCATCGTCCAGACCGCGGTAGCGCGGCCGTTGGCGTCGCATTCGGCATAGACCGGCGTCACGTCGACAAACTCACGCGCCAGCAGTCCCAGCGTCGTCTCCACCACCCGCTCGACCCCGGCGGCATCGCGCACCGCGTCGTTCCATTCGAGCAACAGCGTCTGGCCACGGTCGCGCTCGGCGATGGCGGCGTCGGCGCGCACCCGGCGGATCGTCGTCCAGGCAAGGTTGACGAGATCCTCGATCAGCCGAACGTCGGCATCGCTCCAGCACCGCCGCATCTGCGTCTCGACTGAAAGCGCCAGTACGACCCGGCCGCTCTCCATCACTGGTGCGGTGACGGCGCTGACCCCGCCCCATAGCGTCCTGGGGCCGCAGGCCTCGACCGCATGGGCGATGTCGGTGCCACCGCGGAGCGCAGCGAACCATGCCAGCTTGTGCGGCGGCATCGGGATCGGCTTGACCAGCCGATCCTGCGTCGGGTCGGGCGCCGCGCGGTACATCCGCACCCTCGTCGCATCGACGTCGATCGGCTCGATGATCGTCGCATCGCCGACGCGCAGATAGCGCGATACCATCGCGACGATCTTGAACAGGATGGTCGCGTCGCTGCGGTCGGCGGCGATATCTTCCGCGACGGTGCGGAAGAAGGTTTCGTGCTGGGCGCGCGCCTCGATCGCGGCCTGCGATTCTCGCAGGCGGGCGAGCGCGCGGACGTGGATCAGCGCGTGCCAGGTGCGATTGCCGACCTCGCGGACGAAGCGCACGTCGGCGGCGCTGAAGGTGCGGGGCGTCGCGTTGGTCACCCCGACCAGCGCGATCGGGCGATCGCCCTCCATCAGCGGCATCGCGACCCAGGCGAAATTGTCGACCGTTTTGTGGAACGCGCGCACCTCCGCGTCGACGTCGAGCGAATCGACATCTTCGACGATCGTCACGCCGTCGCGCAGCATCCGCTGGACGGCCATCGACTTGCTCTTGAACGGATGCGTGCCGACCTGCGACGCGACGCCATTGGTCCAGTCGAGCGCGATGCGTGTCTCGCCAAGGTCGTAGTCGATCTCGGCATAGAAGGCGCGGGTGACGCCGATGCCCTTGCCCAGCGCCTCCGCCGCGGCGGCGAGCACCGCCATCGGATCGGTCTCGTTGGCCAGCCGGTCGGCCGGCCAGTGCATGTCCACCGCATGGGCGGTGGCATAGTCCGCGACGAGCGAGAGCAGGGTCGGCTCGGCCGGCACGCCTTCGGTGCGCCTGGGAGACTGATGTGACATCGATATGCGTCAAAGCCGATACTGCGCCCCCAGGCGTGATAGGCAAGAGTAGTATCGCGTGAAGATCGACGTCTCGCACTCTCCACCGGGGGTGATTGGTCAACGGCTGCGATCATGTTACCCGGCGGACGAGGGCCGTGCGCTGCGTCGCCGATCGGGACCGTCGCTGGCGATCACAGCTTCGGCGGCGCGATATAGCCGAAGTCGGTGCGGCCGGTCAGGATCAGCACGACCATCCCGTCCCACAGCGCGGCGTTGCCGAGGATGCCGTCCGCCGGGAAGGGGCGTTTGGCGAATCCCTCCGGCGCGTCGGTCTTGGTGAAGAGCAGCGGTCGGCCGAGATCGATCGTGCCACCGATGCTGACCCGTACGGTGGCGGGCGCCCCGGCGAAGCTGACCGGCTTGCCCCATGACGACCCGGTAATCGTCCTGGGCAGTTGCGCAGTCGATGCGCGGCCGGTCGCGGCGAGCCAGCGGGCACG
>Ga0325400_1001652_pt1 | contig 18691 bp, 13 predicted proteins | sample PopdelMetagenome_2_FD_205662 | JGI IMG/M metagenome (GOLD analysis project Ga0325400, IMG submission 205662) | Populus deltoides microbial communities from Bellville, Georgia, United States - Xylem-PdKOR-R1 | ecosystem: Host-associated > Plants > Phyllosphere > Stem > Wood/Secondary xylem... | reverse complement strand
CCGAGCTGGAGCGGTTCCTGTTCGCACCGGCCGCGGCGGCGGGCCTGCCGCTCGACATCTACGGCGTCCGCTATCCGGAGGAGGCGCGCGGCACGCTGGCGCGGCACGGCGCCCGCTATCATGGCTGGGCCGCCAACGCGCGGGCGCCGGCGATCTTCGCGCGCCACCTCGCCACCGTGCACGTGCCGCGGCGCTACTACTCGACTATCTTGCCCGGCATCCCAACCATTCGCGTGTTCGAGGCGCTGGCCTGCGGCATCCCGCTGGTGTCGGCGCCATGGGACGATGCGGAGGGGCTGTTCAGGCCCGGCCGCGATTACCTGGTCGCCGCCGACGGCGATGCGGTCGCGCGCCATCTCCGGTCGATCCGCGACGACGCCGGCCTGCGCGCCGAGCTGGTCGCATCGGGTCTCGCCACCATCCGCGCGCGCCACACCTGCGCCCACCGCGCCGACGAGCTGCTGGCGGTCGCCGCCACGCTGGCCGGCCAGACAAGGAACGCCGCTTGACCTCTCCGACCCGCGCGGGACGGCGCATCGCCTTCTACGGATCCAGCCTGCTGTCATCCTATTGGAACGGCGCGGCGACCTATTACCGCGGCATCCTCAGCGCGCTGGCCGGGCACGGCTACGACGTCACCTTCTACGAACCCGACGCGTTCGACCGGCAGCAGCACCGCGACATCGACCCGCCCGCCTATGCCAGAAGCGTCGTGTACCCCGCCACGACCGACGGGCTGAACCGGGTGCTGGCGGAGGCCGCAGCGGCCGACATCGTCGTCAAGGCGAGCGGCGTCGGCGTGTTCGACGCCGAGCTGATCGACGGGATCGGGCGCCGTGCCCGCCCCGGCGCGATCAAGATCTTCTGGGACGTCGACGCCGCCGCGACGCTGGACGAGATGCGCGGCGACCCCTCGCATCCGGTGCTGAAGGCTTTGCCCGCGCTCGACATGGTGCTGACCTATGGCGGCGGGCCGCCCGTGATCGACGCGTATCGCGGCTTCGGCGCGGCGGCTTGCGTGCCCGTCTACAACGCGCTCGACCCCGCCACCCACCATCCGGTGGAGCCGGACCCGCGCTTCGCCTGCGACCTGGCCTTCCTGGGCAATCGCCTGCCCGATCGGGAGGCCCGGGTGGAGGAGTTCTTCCTCCGCGCCGCCGCCGCGATGCCCGATCGCTCGTTCCTGATCGGCGGCAATGGCTGGGAAACGAAGGCGATGCCCGCCAACGTCCGCCACCGGGGGCATGTCTACACCGCCGAGCACAACGCCTTCAACTGCACGCCCAAGGCGGTGCTGAACGTCGCGCGCGACTCCATGGCGAACATCGGCTTCAGCCCCGCGACCCGCGTGTTCGAGGCGGCGGGCGCGGCCGCCTGCCTCATCACCGATGCGTGGGAGGGGATCGAGCAGTTCCTTCGCCCCGACACGGAGGTGCTGGTCGCCCGCGACGGGCAGGACGTCGCCGACCACCTCGCGGCGTTGACCCCCGAGCGTGCGACGGCGATCGGCCGCGCCGCGCTGGCACGGGTGCTGGCGGAGCATACCTACGCGCTGCGCGGCCGCCAGGTCGATGCGCTGTTGCGGGAGCATGCGGGCAGGCTGGGGGAGGCGGCGTGAGGCTGGTCGTCCTCGGCCTGTCGCTCAGCTCCTCCTGGGGCAACGGCCACGCCACCACCTTTCGCGCGCTCCTGAAGGCGTTCGCCGCGCGCGGGCACGACATCCTGTTCCTCGAACGCGACGTGCCCTGGTATGCGAGCCAGCGCGATTGCTCCGATCCGGATTATTGCCGGCTTGCCTTCTACCGGGACCTGGACGCGCTCGCCGGCTGGCAGGCGGAGATCGCCGCTGCGGATGCGGTGATGGTCGGCTCCTACGTGCCCGACGGCGTGGAGGTCGGCCGTTTCGTCCAGCGCCACGCCCGCGGCACCACCGCCTTCTACGACATCGACACGCCGGTGACGCTCGCCAAGCTCGCGCGGGGGGATCACGAATATCTCTCGCCCGACGTCGTTCCGGGATACGATCTCTACCTGTCCTTCACCGGCGGGCCGACGCTGGACCTCATCGAGCGGCGCTACGGCTCGCCCGCGGCGCGCGCGCTCTATTGTTCGGTCGACGAGGCGGCGTATCGGCCGCTCGGCGGCGAGAAGCGCTGGGACCTCACCTATCTCGGCACCTACAGCCCCGATCGCCAGCCGACGCTGGAGCGGCTGCTGATCGCACCCGCCAGGGCCGCGCCGGAGCGCCGCTTCGCGGTCGCGGGGCCGCAATATCCGGACGCAATCGACTGGCCCGCGAACGTCGAGCGGATCGACCACCTGCCGCCCGCCGGGCACGCCGCCTTCTATTCGGCGTCGCGCTTCACGCTGAACGTCACCCGCGCCGACATGATCGCCGCCGGCTGGTCGCCCTCCGTCCGGCTGTTCGAGGCGGCGGCGTGCGCGACCCCGATCATCTCCGACCGGTGGGAAGGGCTAGGCCAGCTGTTCGCGCCCGGCGCCGAGATCATCCTGGCCGACACCGCGGCCGACGTGCTCGCCGCGCTGGACCGCGACGCCGACGATATCGGACGCCGTGCCCGGACGCGGGTCCTCGCGGCGCACACCGCCGGGCACCGGGCGGCCGAACTGGAAGCCTATTTCGACGACGCGTCGTCGCCATCAAAGAGGAGCGCCGCATGACTGCACCCATCACCCTGGTCGCGGGCGGCGCCGGCTTCATCGGCTCGCACCTGGTCGCCCGGCTGCTGGACGAGGGGCGGGAGGTGATCTGCCTGGACAACCTCCAGACCGCGCGCCCGTCCAACCTGCGGCTGCTGGAGGGTCGTGCCGGCTTCACCTTCGTGGAGGCGGACATTGTGTCGCCGCTGCCCGCCGCGGTGACCGGCAAGGCGGATCGGATCACCCGCGTCTACAATCTCGCCTGCGCCGCGTCGCCGCCGCAATATCAGGCCGATCCCGAGCACACGATGCTGACCAACGTGGTCGGCACCAACCACCTGCTGCGGTTGGCCGAACGGGCGGGGGCACGCTTCCTGCTCACCTCCACCAGCGAGGTCTACGGCGATCCGGAGGTCCACCCCCAGGTCGAGGGCTATCGCGGCTGGGTGAACTGCACGGGGCCGCGCGCCTGCTATGACGAGGGCAAGCGCGCGGCGGAAGCGCTGACGTTCGACTATGCGCGCATGGGGCGGGCGGAGGTGCGGGTCGCGCGCATCTTCAATACCTACGGGCCGCAGATGCACCCGGACGACGGGCGAGTCGTGTCCAACCTGATCTGCCAGGCGCTCTCCGGCCGCGACATCACCCTTTATGGCGACGGCAGCCAGACCCGGAGCTTCTGCTACGTGTCCGACATGGTCGACGCGCTGGTCGCGCTGATGGAGTCGGACGCGGACGGGCTGGAGCCGGTAAACGTCGGCAACCCGATCGAGCTCACCGTGCGCGAGCTGGCGGAACGGGTGGTGGCGATGACCGGCACCGCCAACCGCATCGTCTATCGCCCGCTGCCGCAGGACGACCCGCGTCGTCGCCGGCCCGACATCTCCCGCGCCAAGGCGCTGCTCGGCTGGGAGCCGCGCGTGCCGCTCGCGGAGGGGCTGGAGAAGACGTGCGCTTGGTTCGCGCAGGAGCTTGACCGGGTGCCGGAGGCGGTCGCGGCCGAATAGCTCGCCCGGCGGCCGCCGCACGCCGCCGGGATGCATCCGTTATCGCGCCTTTAGCAAATTGACGCCGCTTCGGCCCCGTTCCTAGCATCGTGTCGGGCAGGGTCGGGGGCGACTCATGGACGTTGGCGACGGCAGGAACGATGGCGAGGGCAGGGCGACGAACGGCATGCTCACGATCGGCAACCCCGATCGCGAGGGCCGCACGACGCTGGAGATCTACGCGCAGCAGACCGGGCGCTATGCGGTGTACCGCACCGCCGAGCGGGTGCAGGTACGGCTTGCCGACGATCCGCTGGTCCAGACTGTGCAACGTCGCCGGCTGGCGCCGCTCGCCTGCCTGCGGAGCGAGATCGACGGTTCGCTGACGCCCTGGCGCCGGGCCAAGGAGCGCTGGCGCGTCAGCGATGCCGCCGAACATTATGACGGCCGCGTCGCTTCCGCCCTGACCGAGGCGTTGGAGGGAAATGGCGACAACGCGCTCGCCATCCTTCGCCAGGTGCGCGGCGAGATCGCGTGCGAGCGCACGTCGCGCGCCCGACTCTACTATCTGGCCTGCACCATCGGGGTGGCGGCCGTGTTCCTGCTGGTCTGCATGGCCGCGCTCGGGGTGGTGGCGAACCGCTTCGCCGCCACCGCCGACATCGCGCTGGCGGTGTGGTTCGCGGTGACCACCGGCGTGCTCGGCGCGGTCTATTCGATGGCGCTGGCGATCCGGAAGCGCGACGTCAGCAACGACCGGCGCTGGGCCGACCACATCACCGACGCGACCGTGCGCATCTGCATCGGCGCGCTGGCGGCGTTCGTGATCGCCGAGTTCCTGCTGACCGGCGCCATCCAGATCAGCTTCGGCGACGTGGCGTTGCCGGACGCGCCGCCGCGGCGAGACGGGCTGAAGGTGCCGAGCGTGCCGGTCATGCTGCTCGCGGGGTTCCTGGCGGGGTTCGCGGAGCGGTTCGTCCCGGACCTCCTCAACACCTACGCGACCCGCGCGGCACCCGGGGATGGCGGCGAGGGGGCGCCGCCGGTCGCGCCCGCACCTGCCCCACCCGGGCCCGCCGCGGCCGTCGCGTCCGCACCCGGGACGGCGGCCATCGCCGCCGACCCCGGCGACGCCACCGCCGCGCCGACCGACGAGGAAGCCGCGCTGGTCACGCCGCCGGCCGAGGACGAGGATGTCGATGGTTGCGTGGTCGATCTCGCCGCGCCCGAACACGTCACCGCCGACGAGGACCTGCCCGCCGCGTCCGGCGGCGTCCAGCGCATCCTGTAGGGAGACGGCACCATGGTCTTCGCGCTCACCTGGCTGCCGGAGGTGCTGGAAAAGGCGGGAGTGAAGGTCGCCGAGGTGCCCGACTGGCGCACGCGGGGGCGTGGCGAGATGGGTCGGGTGCGCGGAGTCATGCTCCACCATACCGCGGGCGCCAAGACGGGCAACATGCCCTCGCTGGCGTTGTTGAAGCAGGGGCGGTCCGACCTGCCCGGGCCGCTGGCGCATCTCGGGCTGGGACGGGACGGCACCTTCTACGTGCTCGCCGCCGGGCGCTGCAACCATGCCGGCGCGGGCGCGTGGCAGGGGGTCACCACCGGCAACAGCAGCTTTATCGGCATCGAGGCGGAGAATTGCGGGGTCGCCGACGATCCCTGGCCGGAGGTGCAGATGGAGGCGCTGCGCCGCGGCGTCGCGGCGCTGCTCGCCCGGATCGGCACGGACGCGACCATGTGCTGCGGGCACAAGGAGTTCGCGCTGCCGCGTGGACGCAAGACCGATCCGCTGTTCGCGATGGCGCCGTTCCGCGAGGCGGTGACGGCGGTGATCGCCGGCCGTGCGCCGCTCCCCCGGCTGATCCCCGCCAGCGACGCGGCGGCGCGCCCGACGCTGCGCCGCGGCGCGCGCGGGCCGGCGGTGGCGAGCCTCCAGGCCGGCATCGGCATCGCCGCCGACGGCAGCTTCGGCCCCGGCACGGAGGCCAGGGTGCGTCAGTTCCAGCGCGACCACGCGCTCGTCCCGGACGGCATCGTCGGCCCGCGCTGCTGGGCGGCGATCGACGCCGGCGGCGCGCGGACTCCTGCGCCCGCGGACGCAACGCCGTCAGTCGGGGCGGCGGACATCAGGCCGGTCCTGCGCCTCGGCGCGCATGGGCCCGCGGTGCGGCGGCTGCAGGCGGCGCTCGGCCTGCCGGCCGATGGCGGCTTCGGACCCGCCACCGAGGCCGGGGTGCGCGCGTTCCAGCGCGACCACGGCCTCGACCCCGACGGGGTCGTCGGGCCGCGTTGCTGGGCGGCGATCGAGGCGGCTGGCGTGCCCGCCCCGTCGCGCACCGTGCCCGCGGCGCCGGTGTCGATCGTGTCGGCGGACCTGCCGCCGGTCGACAGCGACGCCCGCCCGGTCACTTTATCCGGCCTTTATGCCGTCTCGCCCGCGGGGAGCCGCTTCGCCACCCGGCACAAGCTCGGCTACGTTACCAACGGCGACACCAGCCTCGGCGCGCTTCTCGCGGGCGATCCCGACGCCGCGCGCGGCGCCTCCGCCGCCGCCGCCCGGGTCGTCGCCGCGGTGACCGCCAACGAAGGCAAGCTGGAGGCGATCAACAGCTGGGACACCGCGTTCCTGTCGGTCGGGATCATGCAGTGGAGCATGGGGCAGGCGGTCGAGGAGGGCGAGCTTCCCGCGATGCTCGCGCGGCTCGCGGCCAGCGACGCGGAGGCGTATCGCGACTGTTTCGGCCGCTACGGCGTGGAACCGGCGGTGGGGGCGGGCGCCACCACCGGACTTCTGTCGATCGCCGGCGAGCGGCTGGCCGCGCCCGCGGCGAAGGAGGCGCTGCGGACGCCGACTTGGGCCTACCGCTTCTGGCGCGCCGCCCACCACCCGGCGATGCGGCGCGCGCAGCTGGCCCATGCCGCGAACCGGATCGGCCGCTTCGCCGACCGCGCGATCCACGGCCATCCCCTGCGCGCGTGGCTGTCGTCGGAACTCGGGATCGCGATGATCCTGGACCAGCACGTCAACCGGCCTGCCCACGTGCCGCGGACGGTCGATGCCGCGCTCGGCGCGCTGCTGGCGGCCAAGTCGGTTCCCGCCGATCCGGCGGCGTGGAAGGACGATGACGAGCATCGCCTGCTGGAACGCTACCTCGCCGATCGCGGCGCGACCAGCATGACCGACCAGCAGAACCGCGCCAAACGGCTGTACGAGGCGGCGCGGCGCGGCCGCCTGTCCGCCGAGCGCGGTTCGTTCCGGTGAGCGGGGAGAGCACGGACGTATTGGGGGAGGAGGCGGTGTTCGTCCGCCGCCGTCGCGAGGCGAGCGGGCTGGACGCGTCCCGCCCCGCACGGATCGGGCTAGCGCTGTCGGGCGGCGGCATCCGCAGCGCCACGTTCAGCCTGGGCGTGCTTCAGGCGCTCAGCCGGCAGCGGCTGGTGCCCCACCTCGACTATCTCTCCACCGTGTCCGGCGGCAGCTATATCGGCAGCTTCTTCGGCGCGCTGTACGTCGACCCCGCCCGGCGGGGGGCCGCGACCGGCCTGGACGACGCGACCCGGCGCGAGTTCATCGACCGGCCGCTCCAGTCGCCGAGAGGACGCGATGCGGTGGCCCGGCTGCGCGAGTTCGGCCGCTACCTGACGCCGGGCGGGTCGAGCGATGCGCTGTTCGGCGCCAGCCTGGTGGCGCGCAACTGGGTGTCGCTCCAGCTGGTGCTCGGCCTGGTGCCGTTTCTGCTGTTCCTGCTGCTGCGCTGTCTCGGCGGGTCGGAACGGTGGGCGATCGGTCGCATCACGCTGGGCCAGGTGGCGCTCGCCCTTGGCCAGCTCGGCCTGTCGGTGACGCTGGCGACCCTGCTCGGGCTGTGCGTGGTGCTGGGGGCCTCGCGCGCGGTCGCCTATTGGTTCAGCCGGCGCGAGCAGGTGTCGCCCAGCATAGCGAAGCGGCTGCTGACCAACGGGCCGCTGGTGGCGGCGGCGGTTGCCGCCTGCTGGCTGTGGCTGGCCTACCTGCCCGGCATCCACGGCGCGTTTGTACGATGCGACGCGGCGATCACCGGACGCGAGGTCGCGGCTGCGGGCGCCCCCGTGCCGGTCGAATGCGCCGACTGGCCGCGGCTTCTGTTCGCGCAGGGCGTGCCCCTGTTGCTGGCGGCGGTGCTGACCCTGGCCGTGCTCGCCTATGGCCGCCAGCTGATCCGCGCGATGCGCGAACTGCCGCGCGGCGCGAAGGGAGCGAGCCCCGCCGAGACCGAGGAGCGGATCCGGTCGCGGCTCACCCGCGCGCTCGCGACCGCCAACAGCGGCGCCGTCGCAACCGGGGCGCTCTTGGTGGTCGATGCGCTCGGCTTCCGGCTGCACCTCGCCACCGAGGGAATGGAGCGGAACCTCGGCTTCGTGCTCAACCGGTTCGGATCGGCGGAGGTCTATGCGGGGCTGGCGGTAGGCTGGCGCTATTTCTGGCCGTTCGCGGCGGTGCTGGCGCCGGCGGTGCTGACGATATGGGCGCATCGCTCGCTGCGGCGGGGATCGGGCCCCGGATGGCTGGCGCGACCGTCGGGGCAGGGGGCGCTGGGGCTGGCGATCATGTTCCTGTGGCTGGTCATCTGGTCCGCCCTGTCCTGGTCGGTGGCGCCGCCGGCGCTGTTCCCGGTCGCCGCGCTGGTGACGCTGGCGGTCGCAATCGCCTGCCTGTGCTACGGCTTCCTGAACCTGTCCTCGCTGGTGACGCTGTACGCCGCGCGGCTGAAGCGCGCCTATGTCGGCGCCTCCAACCCCGACGACCGGTCCGCCGGCTTCGACGTCGAGCGGATCGGCGACCGGATCGACATGCCCGATTACTACGCGCTGGACGGGGCCGATCCGCTCGCGGAGGCGCGACCGCTCCATATCATCAACGTCACGATCGCGCAGACCGAGCCGGACGGCCATTCGCAGATCGTCGCCTATGACCGCAAGGGCAAGCCGATGCAGGTCACCCCGGCGGGCCTGGTCTACCAACACGGCGGGCCCGGAGCGTTCCGGCGACGGCCGATGACGGATGGTGAGGCGCTGCCGCTGTCGACCTGGACCGCCATCTCCGGTGCGGCGGCGTCGACGGCAGTGGGCGGGCTCAGCTCGCTCGGCCTGTCGATCCTTACCATGATGGCCAACGTACGGCTGGGCTATTGGTGGCGGGCGGATGCGAGCGGGAGCTCGAAGCCGCTGTCGCTCGCGGACACGGTGCTCGGCTACCTTTATGGCGAACTCCAGTCGCGCTTCGACACCGATCCGGGCAAGCGCCGCTGGTACCTGACCGATGGCGGCCATTTCGAGAACACCGGCGCCTATTCGCTGATCCAGCGTCGCCTGGATTTCATCATCGTGTGCGACAACGCCGCCGATCCCGATTACCGCCTGGACGACGTGGTGCGGCTGATCGACCGGGCGCGGACCGACCTCAACACGGACGTGACTTTCCTGGGCGGTCGCGACCTCGACCGGCTGTTCGGCGCGGACGGGCCGCTGCGCCGGGCGTTCGGCACCTATCGTGAGGTCGCCTGTCCGCCGCGCGAGGACGGCGGCCTGCCGGCCCCCTATGCGGCGCTGGCGCGCCTCACCTACGGTCTCGACCGGGAGGACGTGCCCGACCATGAGGACGGGGCCATCGATCCCGCAGCACCCGGCCCGCTCCTGCTCCTCATCAAGCCGCGCCTCACCTTTGCCGAGCCGCCCGAGCTGCTCGCCTATCGTCGACGGGAGGCCGGCAGCGCCTTTCCGCAGCAGAGCACGCTGGACCAGTATTTCGATGAGGAGCAGTGGGAGGCGTATCGCCGCTTCGGCGAGGTGGTCGGGCACCGGCTGTTCGCCTCCCCCGCCACCGGCTGGTGCCCGGCGCGCCACGTGCGGGGCGAGGCGATGCCCGTGACCGGGGAGGCGCGGCGATGACCGACACGAGCACCGCGTCGCGGCTGGGGTTCGCGGGGCTTCTCACCGTGCTGGTGACCGCCGTCGCGGGCTTCAACTCGCTGGTGGTCGGCTGCGCGGCCGATCGCGCGTCGCGCGACGCGGCGCAGCGCCACCGGGTGGAGGAACGCGAGCGGTTCTGGACCGACGCGATGGAGGATCTGGCGGGGATCGTGAAGGCGCGCGCGATCGGCGGAGCGGAGATGGCGGGCGCTCAGGCGCATTGCCGCCTGCTCGCGACGCGGACCGCCCCCTTTCTCGACCCCGCCCCTAGCGACAGCATCCGATCCGCCGACGGCGAGGTCGAGCGGACGCCCGAGATGCTGGAGCTGGAACGCCGCGCCTATCGTCTTCAGCAGGCGTTCGTGGACAAGATCCGCGATCCCGAGCTGATCGATCCGGGATGCAGCCAGACCTTCGACGCGGCGCGGATCGCTGCGGTGGCGCAAGGTGATCACGGGGCTGCGGTGGTGGCGGAGGCGGCGGCGGGGGCGACGCCGGCGGGAAGCGCCGCCTTTCAACCGTCGGGCGAGATCGCGGAGGCGATCCTGGCACGGCAGGACCTGATCGACCTGACCCCGTCCCGGACCGCCGGGTGGGACGTCGACCTGTTCTGGTGCGAACGGCGGGACGAGGCCGGCACCCGCGCCAATTTCGACGACGCGCTGGCCATGGCGGAACATCTCGCCGCACGGGTGCAGGCGGGCGAGGGGCTTGGCGGGGTGGCGCTGGGCCGCGTGCGGCTGAGGATGCTCGCATCCAGCCTACAAGGACAAGGCGGCTATCGGCGCCTCGCCGATGGCGGCTACATCCTTCTCGATCGTCCCGCCGAGCGCGAGGTCGCGCGCGCTTTCGCGCAGGTGCGGCTCCGGACGCCGCAACGGTTGCGGGTGGTCGAGCGCTTCGCCGACGACCCGGCGACCGCCACCGACTCCTACGTGGCGCTGTTCCACTGTGCCAACGGCACGCCGATGCCGCCGCAGGACGAGGTGGCGCCCGCCTACGCCATCGGTAACGCGAGCTAGCGCGGGCGCAGTCGACGCACCGTGGCCTCTCCGGGCATCGAAGTCACAGACGGGAAAACATGGCGCCGCCGTGCGAAAGTCCGGCCGTATCGACCCGGTCGCGAACGCGGCCGTTGCGCCGCGCCGCCACGCCTGCTTGATTGTCGGTGACCGACACAGGAGTTCCGATGCGCCGCCGCACCTTCATCGCCGCGCTACCCGCCGCACCCCTGGCCGCCGCGGCGGCCGCCCAGACCGGCACGTCGACATCGCGCGACGTGCCCGGCCCCGGTCAAGGCGGCGCGCGACAGCCCGCGATGGCGGCCACGGCCGATCTGCCCCCGCGCTGGGAGGCCGGGCAGGACCGCTTCATCCGCCCGGACGTGCGCGGCGGCGATCGACCGGTGGGGGCGAGCTTCGCGTCGCGCACCGCGGTCTACGGACTGAACGGTGCCGCGGGCAGCGCGCACCCGCTCGCGACCCAGGCGGGGATCGACATCCTGCGCCGCGGCGGCTCCGCGGTGGACGCGGCGATCGCGATCAACGCCTGCCTCGGTCTGCTGGAGCCGACCAGCTGCGGCATCGGCGGCGACGGCTATGCGATGATCTGGGATCCCAAGGCGGGCAAGGTCGTCGGCCTGGCAGGATCGGGGGCGAGCCCGCGCGGCCTGGACCTCGCCACCGTACGCGCCCGCGCGCGGAACGGCGCGCTGCCCGCGCTGGGCGCGCTGCCCGTGTCGGTGCCGGGCGCGGTGGACGCCTGGTGGACGATGCACCAGCGCTACGGCAAGCTGCCCTGGGCGGCGCTGTTCGAGCCGGCGATCGCGCACGCGGAGGCGGGCGCTCCGGTGCCCGACATCATCGCCTACTACATCCGGCGCAGCCTGATCGCCTTTCGGCGACCCGGCAACGGCATCGAGGAGGTCGAGAACGCGCTTCGCACCTATGGCGGTGCGGACGGCAAGGGGCCGGCGGCCGGGGGCGTGTTCCGTAATCCCGACCTCGCCCGCACCTACCGGCTGATCGCGCGCGGGGGACGCGACGTCTTTTACCGCGGCGAGATCGCCGACCGGATCGACCGCTATTTCCGCCGGATCGGCGGCTGGCTGCGCAAGGAGGACTTGGCCGCGCACCGGTCGGAGTGGATTGAGCCGCAGCGCACCCGCTATCGCGGCGTCGACGTCCACGCGCTCGCCGCCAACACGCAAGGCGTGGCGACGCTGCAGATGCTCAACATGCTGGAACGGTTCGACCTGGCCGGCCCCGGTTTCCTCAGCGCCGAGTCGATCCACCTCCAGGCCGAGGCCAAGCGGCTCGCCTATGAGGACCGGGCCCGCTACTATGCCGATCCCAACTTCGCCCGCGTGCCGGTAGAATGGCTGGTGTCCAAAGACTATGCGGCGCAGCGTGCCGCGCTGATCCGCCGCGACCGGTTGATGACCAGCGTCCGGCCCGGCCAGGCGCCCAGCCGCGGCGACACTACCTACTTCACCTGCGCCGACCGGGACGGGATGATGGTGTCGTTCATCCAGTCGAACTTCCGCGGCATGGGATCGGGGCTGGTCGCCGACGGGCTGGGCTTCATGTTCCAGGACCGCGGCCAGCTGTTCAGCCTACAGGATGGACACCCGAACATCTATGCGCCGGGCAAGCGGCCGTTCCAGACGATCATTCCCGGCTTCGCGACGCGAGACGGGCGCCCGTGGATGAGCTTCGGCGTCATGGGCGGCGACATGCAACCGCAAGGGCAGACCCAGATCATCGTCGACCGGGTCGATTATGGCCTGGACATCCAGTCGGCAGGGGATGCGCCCCGCTGGCATCACGAGGGGTCGTCCCAGTCGATGGGCGAGGATGCGCCAGGCTTAGGCCCCACCGGCGTGCTGCGGCTGGAGAGCGGGGTGCCGGCGGCGACCCGTGCGCGGCTGGCGGCGATCGGCTGGACACTGGGCACCCCGGACGGCGGTTTCGGGCGCTATCAGTGCGTGGAGCATCAGATGGACGGCGCCGCCCGCGTCTGGGCGGCGGCGAGCGAGATGCGCGCCGACGGGCTGGCGCTCGCTTACTAGAGGGTACGACCGACCTGCGCCGCTCCCTTCATTCCGTTCGGCCTGAACGAAGTCGAAGGGCAAGGTTGGACCGCGGGGGCTTCGACTTCGCTCGGCACGAACGGTTCTGCTTGGCTTCGGGGAACGGCGTTAGAAGGGCAGGCGGTGCAGCGGGCCGCCGGCCGCCGGGTCGCCCTCCTTACGGCCGCTCGGCATGGCGGACGATCGCCTCGCAGAGTTCGTGCGTCGCCAGGATATCCGCGGCGGCGGTCGGCTGCCGGGAGCGTGCCTGGTCCAGGAACGCGGCGCACATCGCCTCGAATCCGCGTTGCCGACCCACCGCGGTCCAGTCGCCGCGCCGCCGCCGCTGTTCCGCACCCGCACAGGTGACGCGATCCGCCATGTTCAGCACCGTGTGCCGTACCCCGTCGCCGATCACGTCCAGCCGCTCCTCGTCCAGGCCGCCATCGCGATGCATGGTGCCGACCGCGGCGAAGCCATCGCCGGCCAGCATCACCGTGACGGCTTTCAGCCGACCCTGCTCGACATGGGTCTCGATCGTGCGCCGCCGGACCGGCGCCGGCGCCAGGAACAACAGCGTATCGGCCACGTGGATGAAGTCGTCGAACACGACCCGCCGGATCGCGTCCGGCGCGCCCCGCCGATGCTTGGCCATGACGATCAGCTCGGCAGCGGTGCCGCGCAACGCGGCATAGTCGGGCGCGAAGCGTCGGTTGAAGCCGACGAACAGCGGCGTCGCGCAGGCCTGCGACAGGTGGACGAGCTCTTCGGCCTGGATGAGGTCATCGGCGAGCGGCTTGTCGACGAAGGTCGGGACCCGGCGGTCGAGCAGCAAGCGGACCAGCGCCGGATGCGCCGGGGTCGCGGCATGGATGAACGCGGCGTCGAAGCGGTGGCGCGCCAGTGCCTCCGCGACGCCGACATGGCGGTGGTCGATGCGAAAGCAGCGTCCAGCCGCCTCCAGTACCGCCAGATCTCGGGTGGCGAGGTGCAGTTCCAGGTCGGGTAGGGCGGCCAGCACCGGCAGGTACGCCTTGTGGGCGATGTCGCCCAATCCTGCCACCAACACGCGCATCGTCACCTCCCGACGGGTCAAGTCATGGGACGCTATCCCGATCGCCGGTGCGGTCGCGACCGGCCGCGCGCCGATCGCTGCGGGTCCGTCGGCGTATGGTGGTCGGGGAGACAGGATTCGAACCTGCGACATCCTGCTCCCAAAGCAGGCGCGCTACCAGACTGCGCCACTCCCCGGCGCGTGCCGCGACCTAGGCGTCGCCGCGGCGCTTGGCAAGCAGCCGCGCTCAGGCGCCCCAATCGGGGCTATCGGGGTCGCGGACCTCGAAGTCGGGCGCCGGCATGGGCGGCGGCGCGGCCCGGACGGGCGGCAGCGTCGGCGCGCCGCCGCCGAGCCGCAGCCGCAGAAAGGCCCCGCCGCCGCTCATGCCCTGGAAAAGGGCGGACACATCCTCTCCGCGGCGCAGGCGGGCAGACACGGCGGGTGCGCGCTCGGCGGGGAGGTAGCCGAGCTGTAGGCCATCGGAATCGAACACCGCGACCGCATGCTCGTCGTGGCGGTTGGACGGTTCCGCGCGGAGTTCCACCGGGTCGCCCGGCGCCATCATCATCAGCGCGGAACGTCGGTTGGTGCCGCGTCGATCGGGATTAGGAAAGTCGATCCCGACGATCGGCAAGGTGAACTCGATCACCGCATCGCACTCCTTGGCCGTACGAGGAACCGCGATGTTGGTGCGCCCGGCAGGACTCGAACCCGCAACCTAGCCGTTATGAGCGGCCAGCTCTAACCATTGAGCTACAGGCGCCCGTCACCGCGATAGCGGACGCGGTGGCCGAGCGGAAGGGCGCGCTCCGGTCCGTGGTCATCGCATATTGTCGATGGTGGCGTCGGCCGCCTCCCCGACATTGTCCGACGCCTGCTTCAGCGCGTCCGCCTGGTTCTCGATCATCGCGGCGGCGGCGGCGTTGGCGCTGTTGTCGGCCATCGCCTCCAGATTGTCGGCCTGGGCGTCCAGCGCCTCCTGAAGCATGTCGGCATTATTGGCGACGCTCTGCGCCTCCGGCGACTTGCCGCAGCCCGCCAGCGCGACGAGACCGAAGACGGCGAGGAGAAGAATGGGCGACTTCATGCGGGTCCCCTTGAAGGGGGTCGACGTGGATGCGGACGCGCGCGTCACGGCCGCACCGGCACCGGGCCGATCGGCTCGGGCGCGTCGGCGACCACCGCCAGCATCGCGGTCCAGGCGGCGACGTTCTGGCGCAGCTGCTCGGGATCGACCCGGTCCAGCGTGTCCTCGGGCGTATGGTGATAGTCGAAATAGCGCAGGCCCGACTGGTTGAGATCCACCCCGGCGACGCCGGTGCGGATAACCGGCGCGATGTCGGTGCCGTCGCCTGCCAGCCCGGTGCCGCGCACGATGCCGAGCGGCGCCAGCGCCACCGCCAGACGGTCGCCGATCGCCTTGGCCGGGGCGGCGAAGTTGGTTTCGAACCGCCACACGCGGTCGGCACCGAAGTCGCTCTCGCTGGCGGTCGCATGGCGCTCGCCGGCATGCGCCCTGGCATAGGCCTCCCCGCCGAAGCCGCCGATCTCCTCGTCGCCGAACCAGACGACCCGCACCGTGCGGCGGGGACGATGGTCGTCCATCAGCAGCTTGGCGGCCGCCGTGGTGATGCCGACCCCCGAGGCGTCGTCGATCGCGCCGGTGCCCAGTTCCCAGCTGTCGAGATGCCCGCCGATCAGCACCACGCCCGCGGCCTTGTCGGTGCCCGGCACCTCCGCGACGACGTTGCCCGACATGCGGTCGCCGACAAAGCGCGGCGTCAGCACCAGCCGCAGCGAGACGGGCCGGCCGAGCTTCACCATCCGCTCCAGATTCTCGGCATCCGCGACCGAGAGCGCGGCGGCGGGGATGGGGGCGATCCCGGCGTCGAAGTTGGTGCCGCCCGCGTGCGGCCCGCGGCCATGGTCGGTGCCGATCGAGCGGATCACGATCGCGGCGGCACCCTTCTTCGCGGCGACGTTGGGGCCGACGAAGCGCGCCGAGCCCGACGCGCCGTAGCTCGACCCGTCCTGCGTCGGCTGCATCGCGTTGGAGACGAAGGCGATCTTGCCGCGCACCGCGGCGTCGGGGGCGAGCAGCAAGTCGTTGAGCGTCGCGAACCAGGCGACCTCGCCGGTCAACCCGGCGGCGGGCGTCGCGCCCGAGTTGCCGAGGGCGGTGAGGCGGAGCGGCTGCGGGTAGGGGGCGACCACCTCGCCGCGCTCCTCGCCGCGTTCCCAGACGTTATGGAGCTGGTACGGCTCAACGCGGACGTTGCGGAAGCCGAGCGCCTTCAGCTTCGCCACCGCCCAGTCTCGCGCGCGTGCCTGCGCCGCCGAGCCGCCGGGCGGGCGAGGGCCGATCTCGGTCGTCAGCCCCTCGACGATCGAATAGGCGACCTCGTCCTTCAGCGCCTTGTCGCGGAGTTGCGCGACCCTGGCGTCGACCACCACCGGCAACGGGGTGGGGCGGGGGCGACTGACCGCGGGCTGGGTGGCGGGCGCAGGGGCGGGTGCCGCCTGCGGCGCGGCGCTCGCGAGCAGGAGCCAGGCCAGGTGCATCATCGTCCGCGTTCCCCGTAATTTGGTCGGCGAGGGGTTGGCGCATCCCGCCCGCGCGCACAAGCCGCTCGCGTTGCCAAATTAGACACGCGCCGCTATCTCCGCGCCAGCATTTCCCCGCATCTCGAACACGGAGCGCGCGCCGAACATGGCCGTCCAGTACACCTACGTCATGAAGGGTCTCTCCAAGACCTTCCCGGGCGCCAACAAGCCCGTGCTCAACAACATCCACCTCCAATTCATCCCCGGCGCCAAGATCGCGATCATCGGCCCCAACGGCGCCGGCAAGTCGACGCTGATGAAGGTGATGGCCGGCATCGACCAGGAGTTCACGGGCGAGGCCTGGGCGGCGGAGGGCATCCGCGTCGGCTACCTGCCGCAGGAGCCGCACCTGGACCCGACCAAGACCGTGATCGAGAACGTCCGCCTGGGTGCCGGGCCGGTCGTCGGCATGATCGACCGGTTCAACGCCATTTCCGCCGAGATGGGCGACCCACAGGACGACACCGATTTCGACGCGCTGATGGAGGAGATGGGCGAGCTCCAGGCGAAGATCGACGCCGCCGACGGCTGGTCGCTCGACAGCCAGCTGGAACAGGCGATGGAGGCGCTGCGCTGTCCGCCGTCGGACAGCCCGGTCACCAACCTGTCGGGCGGCGAACGCCGCCGCGTCGCGCTGGTCCAGCTGCTGCTCGACAAGCCCGAGATCCTGCTGCTCGACGAGCCGACCAACCACCTGGACGCGGAGAGCGTCGCCTGGCTGGAGAACCACCTCAAGGAATATGCGGGCAACGTCATCCTCGTCACCCACGACCGCTACTTCCTCGACAACGTCGTCAACTGGGTGCTCGAGCTCGATCGCGGCCGCTACTACACCTACGAGTCGAACTATTCGGGTTACCTGGAGAAGAAGGCCAAGCGGCTGGAGCAGGAGGAGCGTGAGGAGGCGGGCCGCCAGAAGGCGATCGCCGACGAGCTCGCCTGGATGCGCCAGACCCCCAAGGCGCGCCAGACCAAGTCCAAGGCCCGCATCCGCGCCTTCGACGAGCTGATGGAGAAGCAGGAGAGCCGCGCCGCCGGCAAGGCCGCGATCCTGATCCAGCTGCCCGAGCGGCTGGGCGGCAAGGTGATCGAGGCCAAGGGGCTGACCAAGGCGTACGGCGACCGCATCCTGTTCGAGGACCTCGACTTCACGCTGCCGCCGGGCGGCATCGTCGGGGTGATCGGGCCCAACGGCGCGGGCAAGTCGACGCTGTTCAAGCTCATCACCGGGCAGGAGCAGCCCGACGGCGGCACCATCGACGTGGGATCGACCGTCAAGCTGGGTTACGTCGACCAGAGCCGCGACGACCTCGATCCCAACAAGAATGTCTGGCAGGAGATCTCCGACGAGCTGGAGGTGTTCCGCTTCGGCAAGCAGGAGCTGGGGACGCGCGCGTACGTGGGCGCGTTCAACTTCCGCGGGCCCGACCAGCAGAAGAAGGTCGGCCAGCTGTCGGGCGGCGAGCGCAACCGCGTGCATATGGCCAAGATGCTGAAGGAGGGCGGCAACGTCCTCCTCCTCGACGAGCCGACCAACGACCTGGACGTGGAGACGCTGCGCGCGCTGGAGGAGGCGCTGGAGACCTTCGCGGGATGCGCGGTGGTGATCAGCCACGACCGCTTCTTCCTCGACCGTCTCTGCACCCACATCCTCGCTTTCGAGGGCGACAGCCATGTCGAATGGTTCGAGGGCAATTACGAGAGCTACGAGGAGGACAAGCGCCGCCGCCTGGGCGACGCCGCCGACCGCCCGACGCGGCTCGCGTACAAGAAGCTGACGCGCTGACGGCACCGGCGGCCCCGCATGGGCCGCCGGATGTGTCCGGCCGTTCGCCGCCATGTTCGGTAGGCGGAGCGAAGCCGCATTGCGCCTGCGCCGTGTCCGACCTAGCGCGGGATGGGCAGGGGGGCTGCCGCGCGTGGTGGGGGATCGGGGATGAGCATCGGCAGGTCGGCGGGGATCGCCGCGGTATTGACGATCGCCGCGTCGGCCGCCGTCGCGTCGGCGCAGGAGCCGCGCTTCTGCCCCAACCGCCCCGACCTGGGCAGCGGCGCGTGCACCACCGACCCCGGCCGGGTGCTGGCGGAGGTGTCGGGGGTCGACTGGCAACGCTCGCCCGAGGATGGCGGCGACGCCGACTCCTTCCTGTTCGGCGACCTGCTGCTCCGCACCGGGATCGACCGCCGCACGGAGGTGCAGTTGAGCTGGACCCCGCTCGCGCACTATACGCTGCGGGAGGGCGGGGCGGTGGTCGACCGGGTGACGGGGGTCGGTGACGTGCGCGTCGGGGTGCGGCGCAACCTCAAGAACCCCGGCGGCAGCGGCTTCTCGATCGCGGTTGAGCCATTCGTGACGCTGCC
>Ga0325400_1001650_pt1 | contig 18702 bp, 8 predicted proteins | sample PopdelMetagenome_2_FD_205662 | JGI IMG/M metagenome (GOLD analysis project Ga0325400, IMG submission 205662) | Populus deltoides microbial communities from Bellville, Georgia, United States - Xylem-PdKOR-R1 | ecosystem: Host-associated > Plants > Phyllosphere > Stem > Wood/Secondary xylem... | reverse complement strand
AAAGGTAAAAATAGAATACTTTCATTGAAAAAGGAAAAAGTGTTTTGATCTATGTAAGTAATAAAAATATATCATAGAGTAGGATTAACAAATTATAAAGTGGGAATAACAACACTTTTACCACACAAAAAAAAAAAAGATGCTTGATCCCCTTTTCCTTTCTTTTTTCTGCAATTAGATGCTTGATTTTTATTTTATTTTTACTCGTACAAGAAAAAAAGATTTACCAGAATGATAAGTTTATGTGTCCTTGTCATCTCATGATCAGAAACTACAAAAAAAAAAAAGGTGAGCATTTTTTAAACTCTCACAATATAAACTAAATCAAGTGCAATTTAATATGATTTAGTTTTAAGAAATTGAGTCTAACCCCGAAGTTAGAAAATAAAAGGAATAATTTTATGTTCTTAAAATCCTCTTCGAAAACCTATTTTGAGGCCCTTTTGAAATTCAATCTGCAAGACATGTCAAATTTCTTATTGAGCTTAAACTAGGAAGAGGGTAATCTATTCCAGTTTCGAAAGGGTGGTCCATGGCCAATTTAAAGCAATTCCAAATCAAGCTCATAGAATTTCAGGCTTTCTATGATTTTGTCGTGGATTTTACCTAAAAAATGCAGCAATGATATGATGGCGCTCTCAGTGTATTTCTTTTCTTCATGTTTTTTTTTTTGTTTTTTTAATAATTTTTAGTGAACTAAACTACCTCTCTGCTATAATTTAACTCCTGTATCATCCAATGCCTGGCCCAACATTGCTCTTGTCTGTTCTTATAAACTTGCAACATTGAATAAGGCTGAATAATGGTTGGCATGAATTTCTCCCTACCATTGATAGCTAATTAAAGCACAGTTATTAATAAAAGATAAGATTCAAAAATAAACTTTCACTTTCATACACTAACTTTTCAAATTATAAACTTTCAATCCCTATAAATTTATAAAATTTAATTTTGATCTCGAACTTTATTTTTTTATTTCTTGATCTCTTATTTGAGAGATGAGAGAGGAAGTGATTAGATTCTAGTGGTAGAGAAAAACAATCTCATATGAGACCAATTCTAAACACAAAAAGGGTAATTTATGTGTCAATATGTTTCTTTTGATGGGAAGAGGTGTTGTTTTCTCATAAACTTGCTTGAAATCATAGATATGAGACTAAAATGATTTTTATTTTTGGGTTAATTATAGGTTTTGGAGCCAATTGTTTTGTTGTTAGAGCCTAAAAAGATCCCAATTTCATGCTTATATTTTATTCAATTTCATCATTTAATATTTGATTGATTATTAATTAGACAATATAACTTGTTTTGATTTGATTTTTTTTCCAATCACCTTGATATTTGATTGGTTTTTATTTTTATAGGTGTTTATTTTTGTTAAATAAATATTAAAAAAATATTGAACCCAATTAATTTCACGACCCGAATCAAGAATTTGACTGATTAATTTTAGTTAGATAGAGATCATGCTTCATAATTTTTTTAGTTGTATAGTTAATTTTTAATTTATTTAATTAAAAATATACATAAACTTTTCAAATTCCGCTTAGAATTTTTTAACGTACAGAAACATAAATATGTCATAAAAGCCTCTATATACATTCTTTTCCAAGAAAAAAAAATATTCACAACCGGTCGCTAGTATAACCATATAGATAGTATAATGTCAGAATTTGATTAGACAAGTTGTCTTGCTTTTTTTCCGATGAAAAAAAAAACAGAGAGAGAGAGACATTCCTTCGAGCAGAGAAGAAAACGGATTGCAAAATTGGTTCTCCACAAACCGGCTTTGTTGCCAAACACTGGTTATGCAATTGAGCAAAGGAACAGCTACAAGCTTGCAAGCAAGTTGTAGTGAATATAAAGGGGTTGATATAATAGTTAAATAAGTGTTTTTTTTTCAATATTTTTTTTATCATCGAGTTTGATTGCAAAGTTGTAAGAATCTTAAGAAGATATTCCGAATCCCAAATCCCAATCTTACATAGATAGTTTGCCTCTGAGGAGGATCAAAAAAGAAGAAGAAATCCTTGAAAAAAGAGTTAGGTGCGAGTGGTGGAGTTGTCGCCAAACCGCTATAGATGAGTGTTTTTCCGAGTAATATATATGTATTTCTCTGCTTCTATGTGATTCCAGATTTCCCAAAGCAAGGACTTGTCGCAATCTTGAATGAGAAAGAGAAGGAGAAATAGCATACATTCTACAATAATGCACTCCCACATAATTGCATTTTAACATTATCATCCTTTCCATGTCTCTCTACAACTTTTGCTGTCCTACAGTGGTCCACGATCTTTTTCTAGATACAAATCAAGACTATATACTAGTTAAAAATTTAGTTTGGACTTTGAAAACGTGAGAGGTTCGGTAGAGGTATGCCATGAATTGTCAGTCTCAAGTGAAATCCACGGCATGTATTGTCACTTTCATGGAAAATGACAGCCAATTGGACAAACCTGCTGTTTGTTCTCCCCCCCTTTTCTGTATTCCATCCAGCCATGATTACCCATGATGTCCTAATTTTACTTTGGACTATATGTTGTTTTAGAAGTAGAAAAAAAATAGTTGGAAGCTTGTTAATTATAAGATTTATAAAATTAATCGAGATATATATAAACTGACTCAAATATTAATGTTAATTAAAAAAAAACATTATTGCTCCTCATTCACTTGCTGCCACTGCATTCTGAGAGATGGTTTCAGGCTTTGCCAGCCCAGGAATCCCCACCCCATTCTCCTCCATTTCAGTACTGCATTAATCACAACTTAACCATAATGGTTCAAACCTAAGCAGTTGTAAGAGAAAAGGTAAGAATCCTCATGAATTCCCTAATTAGTCTTTGATTGAACCAAATAAACGAGTACACAATCTTACTCGTGTGATCGAACCGAAAAGAAAGATGGACTTGGTGATTGTTTGGAACTGCGGTGTAAGATAATTTTACTCTCAACACAATACCCAAAGTGTTTTGTTAAAAAAACTACTTCCACCATGCTTTTGGCCACATCAAAGACCACCAATCGGAGAAGCATAAATTTGAGGCTTTTATGGTTATGGTCAATGGTCATAGCTAATTTTAATTGTACAATACTCTTAATAATTTTTACCAAAAACATATCAGAAGCAAAAACTACAATCACATTATTTTTTGGCGTAACTAAAATTCATGTACTGCTGGTAGAACGTGAACTGCAGCTGCTTAGACTACGATCTTTCTACAACATTGCCTCCAGATTCTGAAAGCATGTCAGTGGTCTGACCTGTACAGGTTACAGTGCCAAAAAAAAAAGTTCTGGAACACCAGGAACGTGTAGGAGGGACAAAACACTATTTTAAAGAACGAGAACTTGAAAAATGTAGCTCTCAAGAGAAGGTTCAATTCATATAATTTGGGTAAATTATCAATTTCCAAGCTTTATCATCACAACTTCTACTCACACAACCCAGAAAAAGAAAAGGAAAAGAACTGGAATGTATTAACTCCACTAGGGACAAAATAAAGCATTGAAGCCATTCAACACAGAAAAGGTTGGCTCTTTGAAGGAGCAGGCTTTAGAGGTAGTCAGATAAAGTTTAATGTCAAAATTTTGGTTACTCATTCAAGTACAGTACACCATCACCACACACACATATTCAGAGAGAGGAGAAACCTTTCCGCCCTCTTGTGAGCCATGCTGTTATGAACAGTGTCCAGTCTTGTTAGTATTTGCCTGAAAGTCGGTCGCTTAGCTTTATTTTCATGCCAGCACTCCTCAATCAACCTGTAAGATGAAAGATCAGTTGACACACTCAGAAAACTTTGTAGTAGAAAGTATAAAGGCAAAAAATTTATCAAAAATTTGGGGGGGAAAAGCTAAAAAAGAGGCCAAATGCATGGGCCTGCAATGTCAAGCCTGCACACCTGGCCTTCTTTTTCAAAAATAAATAAATAGAGGACAATTTTTGTCTTAAAAAAAGGCGAGACACGTCTACTACTTTTTTTTCTGATCACTTGAAAGTTGCTGTAAAATACGGTCCCGACTACTTGGACCCTAAAAAACTTATTTTCAACCTTTTTTCACCTGAAAACACCTAAAGTAGCACTCATAAACCAACCTCAAAACAACCTTTAATCATTTAAAAACCTAATAATTAACCCCGATTCAAAAAACAATCTTGAGCCTTGATCTACTTTTTCTAGCAAGATAAGGTGTAAAAAACACCTCAATAGAACTTCTCTTTGTCAAATGAAACTCATTAACACCAAGAATGACTTCTTTTATTGATAGAGTATAGCTAGCCAACCACTTTCTCTCTCTTTTCTCAAACTCAAGGACTAAAATGTAAATAAAATGAAGTTCTGAACCAAAACATAAAAATCTCAACAATCTAGAATTAAAAATAAAAAAAATGACCAAAATTTTTAAAAATGCACCTTGTGAACACTGAAAAAAAAAAGAGAGAGAAAATGTTGCTTTTTTATTTCAACATCACTCTGTGTTTGGGTACCAAGTCTAACACCTCAGTGTGTGCGTGTGTCTGTGTGTGTTGGTGGTGTGCGAGCGCTCGCAATGAAAGAGAGGGAGAAGAGGAATCCAAATCGTTTCTTTTGGGGGGCAAACTAGGCATTCATTGTCAATCTGTTAACACAGAGCTCCACAACTTTCAAGCTGAGTTCAATATTTTCTTCAAGCAAACAAAGTGATATAACTACAAAATGTTAACTAAAGTTCTTGGTCAGTAACTAATGTATAAGCATCCAATCGAACAATTATCAAGATTGGATATTCAGAATAATAATAAACTCCATGAAAAAATAAACAGGCGTTTTATGGGGAGGGGTTTGCATTAATGGCAAAGTTAAAAATAATAATAATAAAGAACCTCGCAATATCAAGTGCAAGTCTCACAGCTGCTATTCGTTTTAATGCTCCTTTTCTTTTCAAGAATGCACCAAGATTTCCCTGTAACATTAGTGGAAAAGCAAAAGCCAATAGATGTTAATTTTATGATATAAGCTTTCGCTGACTTGAACATCTTAAAGCTTTTTTATCCCTAAATTTCTTCTGTACAAATAACAAGATAAATGACAAAACACAGAAGATGTGGATCCACCACTATGACTTGAAGACAATGGTGTCATCTATAATGTAGTGAAAGAGCACAACATGAGCAACCAGTCTCCAATTTCAATACTAGTGAATTTTAGGTTAGAAGAAAGGCAGGTAAGAGGAGAGATGGAGGATGGTCTTGGCATCCTTAGTTACAAACCAAATCCAAAGGACAAAAATTTCCATCACTTATGATGCAGAAATTTTCACAAGAATAGACTGTTAATACTTTCTTAGTTTATTTAAGAAATCTTATCCACCTGAGTGAAAGTATAAGCAGGACTTATCAGGGGAACAGATTTATCACCATCAAATTCAATGGAGCATAAAAATACATGATTATAAAATAAGAAATCAGGTCGGAAAAAAAATCACATTAACAGACATTGGCGACGATATATAACAGTCAACAAAGAAAATAACATGCAAATAATAGAGATCTGACAACACCAAAGATCCAGCAAAAAGCAATATGCTATGAATGAGATTGGAAAAAGGTTATTCCAAGTGGTGAACAAAAGCATTGAAGAACAAACCTTAGACAAATATATCGTCACATTCATCATTGGACAACTTTGAGTAACAGCACCCAGAAACTGGATCGCATTTTGATGCTGTATTTTCTGAAGCAATGCAAGTTCATCTCTGAATGGTCACTGTACAAAACTAACCATCATGAGAACCTAAACGTACAACCAAATACTATTGAGGAACAAAAACGGTTCAGGGTATAAATAAACCACACTTTAGAAGCACTTCCTCACCAAGCTTTTTAACAGCAACTTAAATTCCTCGCCATGATGCTACAAAAGGTTCCCTGTGACAAATTTCATGCAGTAAACTTGAAAATGAAATGTGCTTTTAAACAGGTCAAATACAGGCAGACCAAAGATTTAGAAACTCACTTCATAGATCTTATCTACAATATATGTTTCATTACCTAAGTAACAAATCATATTATTCTTACCCAAATCGAATGCTTATGGTAGAGGGATCAAAAGCCACAAATATAATTATATAAGAGATGAACTCAGAAAATCATCAACAATATTTTAAATCAAGTTGTGACACTTGACAATAATGATCAACATAAAAGAAACTGATATTGATCTTCACAACATAAAAAAAAATGTCATCACAAGGCCACAGAAGCTCATCAGTTCTAGCTGGCAAAGAAGACAAGGAGAACAAGTTACCTTAGTTAATTCTACACTGTTAGTAAAATCAAGTTCATCGGGATTGATTTCGTATTCCAGGACCTCACGTGCATAAGAGCCATCTAGATAAACAAAGCCACCCAAACATAATAACAAAACCAAACCAAAGAAGGCCAAAAAAGTACACTACAGCATCTCATATAAACAACAAAAACTGAAAACATACCAGAGGCTTTGCACCAGCACCACGTTTCTCCAAAAGTTTAATCACATCGTGGTTTTGAAATATATATAGCATCTGCAAGAAGCTGTTTAAGCAACATTAGTTAACTAAAAAAAAAACTATGATTTTTACCGAATTTCAGTTAAATACCAAACCAAATACTGCATTTTATCTCTTAAAAGAACCCCAAGAATGCTCTTAATTATCATGTTCTCCATGCACCCCAAGAGTTTAATCAACCCATATCTGAATACATAGCATCAGCAACAGAACCCACTCTTAACAGGCAATCTGAAAATCCCTCATCTCAAAACAAAATGCTTGTGCAAATTGCCAGGACTATTTCAAATAGCATCCCCAAAATTAACAAACAAATTTTTTAAGATGACAGTAATCCATATCCAAAATTCTAACTTTATAATCCACATAATATATCTAACCATAAGCACGCAGCTCATTGTTACTCTAAAATCAAAACAGTTTAGAAATCAGACTCAAATCTCCGCGGAACAACGTCATCATCAACCCCGTTATAAAAAGATTAGCAAGCTAGCAAACTCTTATAAACACAACTATTTGAACAATTCCAAGAAACCCAATTCACAAAAACACAATTTACTATCCAAATACTTACAGTGCTGCCCCAGCGATATTTGAGATCAATTTGGCCTGCTTTAGTTCGGAAACAGCTTGAGTAAAGCCTTGCCAAGCAGCAATATGAAGAGCAGTACGATCATCAATATCACGAAAATTAACATCAACACATCAGAATTCAACAACAACACCTCCACTAAAATTATATAATTGTTTTTTAAATAGTAATTATTTTTAAAAAAAATTTAATTTATTTTTTATATCTGTATATAAAAATATTAAAAAAATATTAAAAAATAAAAATTTATAGATAAAAATTTTTAAAACTTTCCAAAAATAAAATTGAATTACAATATTAAACATTGATGACTTTCAAAGCCTGTTAATTGGAGTTTGAGTGTTTTTTTAATTTTTATAATTAATTTAATTATATATGACTTGAGCTCTATCGAGTTAACTAAATTGCTTGCTTGGGCATTCAAATATAATTTAATCAATGATTGAAATGATTTGAAATGAAATTGAATTGGATAATGAATTTACTAAGCTTGAAAAAAGTTTAAAAACATTTTTATTATATATTAAAAATCTATTGGTAGAAACACTTTGAGCCATTTCAAGCTTTTTTTTAACTTGCATCATTTCATTTTTTATTGGGTTTTCAAACTTATTTTATCATGATGTTTTTTTCATTTGTGTTCTTTTTTTCTTTTATTGGGTCCTCCGAACTCTTTTTTAATTTGCATCTTTCTTTTTTTTTATTAGGTTCTTATGCTTCCCATTTAACAATTATAAATTTGGTTTTTAAATTGAATTTGATTAAATCATGAGAAGGTGTTTGGAATTATACACACGCGAAGCATTGTGATGAATATATATATATATAAACAACATAAGATAAAGACACTATTCATATTTAGTTGCATTAATTACCCAAGGTAGAGCTTGAGAGAAACGCATAGAAGAAGCTGGAAATTCGAACAGGAGGACATGATTTTTGTAGATTTTTACAAGAATTCACTTAAATAAGTTAAAGTAGCAAAGGTTCGTTTTTCTCTCTTGTTCTTGCACGAGGAGAAGAAAACCTTCAAGTTTCAAATTCTAGGATTCATATAAATATTTTGAGGGAATAATTGTTCTTGTTAATTTTGAGGTTAATTACATGATAATGGCTTGATTAGCTGAAAAGTAGAAGGAATAAATTGATTTGAAACTATGGGTTTTGGGATTGCAACCGGGCAGGAACTTCGGCAGCCATATCTTGACTTTTCACTGCTGGATTAGATTGATTTTTGGATATGCTATTATGCTCAATGTTACCTACATTCGGACCGGAGGGATTGTCAATATAGCAGACTTTGTTTGAGGGCTATCACCAGAAGAACATTTCTGAAAAATCACCCTTCAAGACAGCCTCGTTCGTCGGCCATTATATCATCTTTTAATTGTTGGATTGGTCTGGATTTTGAATATTTTGTTCATCCAAATGTTATATAAATTCTAAACAGTTAAGATCAGAAACAGACACTCCTACCAGAAATTGTACTTCTCGAACAGTAAGTCTCCAAAGTTCAGGTCAATTCGGTATTGTTCTTATATAGGAAGATTTACCTGTTGGATGTCTGTTAATTTTGCATATGTTATTCTAATGATTATGATGTATAATTCCACTATTTGGATTTATTGAATTCTAAATTTACATAATGATGTTTTAAGTTTGGTTTGAGAAACATTGAATGAGAATCTGATGTTTAGCATAAAAAGTATGTTTTGAGACTAAAAATAATGGCAATGGGTTTAATGATGATGGAAGTGTTTGTGTTGTGTTTGAGTCATGTTCGAAATGTTGATAAGTGATGGTATAGTTAAATTCTATAAAGAATAGTGATTGATTAATACTTTGGTTATATTGGAATAGGAAATCATGGTAAGGGATGTTGTAAATTGAATTATAATATAAGGAATCATTTTGAGCGTGCTTTGGAAAAATTTGGATGTGTAGTCATTGCTAAAATTTAAGTCAAATTATATTGTTTGGTAATAGATTAATGTCTTGGGACATTAGAAAATCGGTGACGAGAATTCATGTCTTTGAACACCAGGAAAAAAAAGAAAAGAAAACCGGTAACGAAAAGTCATGTTTTTTGGACATCGAAAATCATTAATGAAGAATGGAGTTAATTGGACGTTTAATGTTAGTGTAAATAAATTCTAATGTAAATGAATTTAAATGACAAGTAAGAAAATAAAATACATCCATGGAAATTATTTACAGAAGTATTTGATTTTGTGAATTTATGAATAAATTGGGAAGATTCAAATATTGATTCAGGATGTTATAAAGAAATGTAGGAGAAGCATTAACTCGACCTCTCAGGAGCTCGTATAATAGGAGCTTAAGGAAGGACTGCAGGAGGGGCACAACAACAATAAGGAAGCACGAGTTAAGCTTCTGCAGCTGGTAGGCATTCTATACCTATATTTTTTACATTGTGTTAACTTACTAACTTATTAAATTCTTGATCTTTGCATCTATGGGTGAAACCACAAAGAGAAAGGATAAAGTGAAATAAACAAGAAATTAAAATGGATTCGAGTACTTGATTGGTTTAAGAATATGAATTACATTAATAGACTTCATTGATGATCGTTCCCCGAACTTGATTAGCCGGTCCCAAATACGGAGGCTAATGATGTTAGTAAGGTTTACTAACATCGACATAATCATCCTTGAAAATGAGGGATATTAAACTTGATTAACTATTCGGGTGAAAATAGTTAATGATATCATCTGGTGCTGTCGATATCGGCAATCACATGAAATTTGATTAGCTATTCCTGAAGTGAAAACGAATGATGTCAAAAATCTTGACATCAACATTCCAGAAATATTTCAAGGTATTATGAAAAGAAAAATCTGATTGGCTATTCCAGGTTAGAAATAGTCAATAACATCAATCGGTGACATTGATTTTGGCATTTGCAAGAAACTTGATTGGTCGGTCCTGATTTTGGCATTTATAATAAATTCATTAGTGTCGGCATTCCCTTTTAAGTTTCGAGGGAGAGGTATTATAATGGTATTTCTGATAAGGAATAATTAAAAGTGTTAATGAAATGGGGATTGACATCTTGATAGGAGTATTCATTTAGTCTTGAAGAGGCGGATATTGATTAGAAATTGTGGAATAAGATGGGCGAAGGAACTAGTTACTCGTTAATAGGCTAGTGGCATCATTTTTTTTCTAATGACCGGAATATGCAACTTGAGTTAAACTTACTTGTGTAGTGTTAATATTGTCGGGATGACTGACTTGTCAGATTATAAATGGAATGTTAAATGATACTTTACTGTTAAACAAAAATAATAAATTGTGTTTATGTTATGGATTATTGAAGGAATAAATAAAAAATAATAATAAATTGATGAAGATCTAATCCTTGTGAAGGATGGAGGCAAATATCATATCACTTGGGACGTGAGAATAAAAGTTTATTAACCATGGTAGGAGTTATACACTTCAGGAATGCAATATATATATATGTATTTTAAATTAATTGATGAATTGTAATTGATACAATTTGAGAATCATGTACGGTGCACATGGAGGATGTCAAAGAAATTATGACTAATAATGTAAATATGTTGTATTGAAGTTTTGTATTGTTGCTGGCATGATAAAAAAAAATGATGGTAATTATAACAGTGTAATAAAATGCCAATAACAGTGATGGATAATGAAATTGGGCTTTAATTATGGTGGTCATATGAGATCAGGTTGATGAATTAAATAGATTGATGTATGTATGGTATTCATATTATTTGAAAATAGATTGGGTATGAATATTGTGAAAATGATGTTAGGTTCCATGATAAGGAGAGATTTTACTAAAAATCTAAAGAAACATTGGAATATGCCGAAATGAACATAAGAAATATATAAATTGAATATTTTATAAACCAAAAATGGACCGAGAACATGACGAGTTTGATGATTTATATGGAAGAGCCATAATGGGTATAATAAATGTTGGGATTGAAATTGATATAAATAAATAAAGAAAGAGAGAGAGAAATCACATAATAGATATTATAACAAATTAAATGCGCTTGTATGGTAAAACAAGATACAAAATAAAAATGTTGAATGATTCCAGAAATGATGAATAGAGACGTAATAATGAAAGGTTAAATGAAAATTCAAAGAACTATGATTGCATATCGTTGAATATATATTTAATTACCTTGCATGTATTGTATGATTTTCCTTCGATGCTATATTTTATTCTTACTGTATTTAATCTATACATTATGAAATTTACAGGTTTATTTTCCTCCTTTTTTTGTTCTGTTTTTAAAGAGGGAAAAAGACTTGACCAACAAATACAAAACTAAGGAAAAGGACGCTGGCCAATAGATACATTTCATTTCATTTACTTTTAGCCTCTTTACATAAAAATATAGAAATAACTTTTCAAAACAAGAATAGGTATTTTAATTATTCATATAGGATACTCATCGGAATAGTTCAAACTAAAAATAAAATGTAAAAGTATAATTTTATTTTTATTTTAACTATATGCTGCATTAGAGATGCTATTACCAAAGTTATAACACAAACAAAGTTGAATTGGATTCGAGGCAGAGAGACTTTGAAGAAAATCAAAGAAAATTTTTTTTTCCATCGGAATTCAAGAGTTTTTTTTTTTTTATGGTTGATTAGGCATCATAAATCAAACTTCTATGCGGGACTAGAGTGTGTTTGGTAGTGTGGTTGCGGTTGCTTTTCAAATAGTTTTTTGTGCCGAAATACATGCTAATAATGTTTTTTTATTTTTTAAAAATTATTTTTGATATCAGCACATCAAAACGATCCAAAAAGTACAAATCGCATTCAATTTTAATAAAAAAATAAAAAATTTAAAATTTAACAAAACACAGTTAGAAACGTAATGCCAAACGCTGCTTTAGCTTCTAATGGATGGGCTGTTGTTTTCATTTTGACAGCTCTCTCACTCTTGTGTGAAACGACGACGTATATCTCTCCTTCTCATAATAGCAGACCCAATCAATCCCATCAAAACCTAGGTGGATTGAGTGTTAAATTGTTGATTGAAATAAAGAATAAAGAACACTGAATTTTCTTGGATTTTGTTTTAGATTAGGTTTTTTTTTTTTTTTGGTGATCTTCTCCTTTGTCACCTATTGTGAAATCAATCTACGGTTCTTGTTTTTCCATTTAAAAAAAAAAAAAAAAAACCAAGGGGGTGTGGGGTCGAAGACAGGAAGAGGTATGATTTGTTAGCAAAAGCTAACAATTTTCAGGAATGTCTCCATTTGAAAATGCGATTCAAATTATATTTTAAAAATTTTTAATTTTTTTTAAAGATAAATTTTTTATATTTTTATGTTGTTTTAATATATTAATATCAAAAATAATTTTTTTAAAAAAAACAAATATTATTTTAATATATTTCTAAACAAAAAACACATTAAACCGCGATTGCTATCACAGTTCCAAACAGACTCAATATCCCTATTTTAAAATTATATACAAAGGCATTGTTGTTTTTTCATTGATTTTTAAAATTTGTTTTTATCAAGATTATAAAGTGTAATATTTAAAAACTTAGTTATAAAATAATAAAAATTTAAATCACAAGATGCTTAAAATAATTTATTATATTTTAAGAATTTTTTAGCAAATTACATGGCCAAGCCAAACTCCGCTGAGTTAGCTCCATGGATAAATCACACGCACTAAATATACATTTTCTATTTGAGAAAACACGACGAACAATGGTAACAAATGTAAGTGTGTTTGATATTGTATTTGAAATTGTGTTTAGGTGATTTTAAAAGTGTATTTGACTTAAAAAAATCATTAAATTAATATATTTTTTAATATTTGTAATAATTTTAATGTATTTAAGTTAAAAAATTAATATTTTTTAAATAAAAAAATTAAAAAAATATTATGCATAGTAATACCAAACACCAGTAATGCTTATTAAATTATGTTTTGCAGGTTACCAAATTCAATAAGATAAGATATTTCTCCCGCGCGCGTCTATATATATATAATTTGATTTGATTTGATTCAATCTAACACAACCTTCATATTTTATATTTATATAATTTTTTTTGTATAAATATTTTTTTATTATATTTTGTTATAATCGAGATTTTTATTGTTCGGAATTTAATTTATTGTTATATGTTCATTTTTTTAATTCATTCTTTTATTTTAATTAATTGATGTTCAAGTGATGTAGTAATCTTAATTTGTTTGTTACAATTTATAATAGTTTTTGTGTTAATTTATTTAACTTAAATCTTAATTCTATTTAAGCCCAACCCATAAAAATTAATCATTTAAATTCAAATATCTTTAATATCTATACAAAAATTAGCCTAGCCTAATATATCCATCATGCTCGAGTTAAAAAAAAAATTAATAGATTAGTTTTTATAATTTATAAAATATCAAAAATTAAATTAAATATAATTATACACATAAATCTAACACAATTATGTTAATGAAAACTTTAGATGTTACTAAGCAAGCAGCCGAAATATTGGATATGTCAAATATCATGCTCATCTTTGCATAGAAATGCTGGCTCTCCCCCCTGCCTTGTTCTCAGTCAACAAGTCAACATCCGACCTGGCCTTGCAAATGGCATTATCTATTTCCTGTGGGTTTTCTTTCAGAAGTCAGAGGCCCTTTTTTATGATTATTTTATTCATTTAGATCCGCATCCCATTTAAAGGAATGTCATAACCTAATTTTTTATTATTTTATTTTAATTATTATTATTATTTTATTTATTGAAAAGGATAAAAAAATAATAATAAAATAAAATGAAATAAATAAAGAATAAATTAAAATTTGGGTTAAGGGCAACATGATTGGAAGTTTTGGAGTTTAATTAAACTTTAGAATTAATCTAATTAATCCAATCAAGGGTTTAATTGGATAATTAATAAGTTTTGAGACTTAATTAAGTTTGGAATTAATTTAATTAATTCAATTAAGGGTTTAATTGGAGAATTGATAAGTTTTGAGATTTAATTGGAATTGGATTTAATTAAATTAATGAAATCAGGGACTTAATTGAACAATTATCAAAGTATAGGGCTGATTCTTGTCAAATTTGAAAGAAATTAAAACCCAAGGACCAATTTGTAAACGGCGCTAAGATGTAGTGGTTCAATTACAATTTAACCAAGGACTGGACTGCAACAATTCAAAATGTCAAGGATCAAAACACAAAACATCAAAAACAGTGCTGTTTCTCAGCACTGTTCATCTTCTTCAACGCTTCAGCTGTCGGCCGCAACCATTACTCCTGCAAAAACAGTCAATTGATTACCTGGTACTGGTGGAATTTTGTGGCTATAAAGCCGGAGAAAACAAAGAACACATAGGAGGAGGGAGACAAAAAAAAAAGAGTCACGAACAGGGGGAAAAACGGGAGGAAAAGGGGCAGAACCGAGGGACTGAAACAAAAAAAAAAGGGACAAAGAGAGATAGAACCCAGGGAAACTTTTGGCCACTCAACCAGCAACAAATCCTCGTGCTTTTACCACCATTTGTCTTCGTCTTGAACGGAGAAGACTGGGCAGAGACACAAACAAAGAAGAAAAACTGGGGGAATTGGACTGAAAAAGAGAAGAAAAAAACAGGAGCTGAACCCAGATGAGAAACCAGAAACCGGAGAAAAGAACAGAGGAGAAAAAACAAAGAACCAGCAAGAAAAAAACCCGAAACAGAGGAAGAACAAGAGGACAACGCAGGAGCATATAAGGGAACTGAAGTAGAGCTTTGGCCGGTCATCCATCACGCCTCCGTCTCCTGAATTAGAGAGCAAGCCAGGCGAACAAAAACGAAGAAGAGCCAGAGAACAAGAAAGCTTCACCTCCAGCAGACCAGGTAAGTTCTTCCTCTTCCCCGCTTTTCATTTTAATTAATCGGGTACTGTTTGCTTTGAATTTTAATTCACACATTCTAACTCATTTCCTCTATTCTGCTCATGCATGCGTGAAATCACTTCACGCGTGCTTTCTTTGATTTTTGCTGCCCAACCTAAAAAAAAAACAGAAAAATAAAAAAATAAAAAATAAAAAATGTGAATGCATGAATAAAAATAATGTAAATTTATTGGTTTATTCACTAACGCCAGAGTTAGGAATAAAAATATTGGTTTAAATTTATATTATTTTTATTCGTTGTATTTTATTTTATTTAGCTAGAAAAATAAAAAAAAATATGTGCATGCGTAAAAATAAATTTATTTTTATTTATTTATTCACTGGTGCTAGAGTATGGAATAAAAAATATTGATCTAATTTTTTTTCGTAGCTACGAATTTTTACCAACGCCAGAGTTGGAATTATTCGAGCTCGAATATTCACTGACGCCAGAGTCAGGAATATTATAAACAAATCATCATAGCATAAACTAATAAACATTTAGCAATTTAAGACAAAACCAGCAATGTAGTCTGCCTCTGGCAAAACATTTAAGGGGTGATAATATCTTTCCTTTTACATAACCAATCCCGAGCCATAGAATCTCTGTTGACCACTTAGGGTTCCTAGTGACCATAATATTAGGTGGCTACTCCTCAAACAAGACCTTTTCCCCTAAAAGAACTAGATGCCAAAAATCTATTCTTTATTTTTTCCATAATTCAAGAACAATTTTTAGGGCCGCCGCGATGTCGGGTGCGACAAGAATCATAACACGCAATAACTTTTCTATTCACATTCGGATGACAAAGTTCAGATATATTTTCGTCTCAATCTTGAAGGAAGGCAGACAACTCCTGAAATAATCCAAGTAAAATTATTAACAATAAACAAAGCAAAAGTTTCCCATCAAATAATTTGTTGTTAGCCAGTTGCTTGCTTAGACAAATGCATTATATTTCATCCAAATGCATGGTAGAATTTATGAAGAAATGGAAATTTCAGAGATTAGCACAGAACAGGCCTTGCTGCAATCACAAGTCTCCAACATAGAATATAAAAGCATTTGGTCAACAATGTTCACATTCATTTTCGTCTTATGTTCATGTAGCATTCTAGTGCGATTGAGGTTAAACAGTACATCACAGATAGTGATAGTAGCATTATATGCTAGAAGTTCTAGCCCAAGTAAGGTTTTATTGGCTGCCAAAAGTGCTTGCTATGTAAGGTTTTAGTGTCTAATAAGAAGGGAGAAAGAAGAGTTATTTTGGGCTGAGGCTGCATTCGGCAATCTTCTTCCATGATTTCAGAGTCAAGTCCTCAGTATCTGTTTTCCACAATGCAAGGCGAGTTATTGGAAAGCTTAGACCGCTGATGCTCTCATCAAGAATATTAGCTTTTTCTTGAGCCTCTTTCTTCTCATCATCCGTCAGATCACCATAAAGGAGACTGAGATGGGGCATGTAAGCTGCATATGTTATACAAGGTGTAGATTAGCAAACCATGCATGATCACAATGGAGAGACAATATGCTAATGTTGCTGACAAATTTAAACATGGCAGCCTCCAATTTGTTACAGATTATTAACTATAACACGTGAAATGGGAAAAAACTGTGTATCAAATGGAGGCAGTGACCACCCCTCATCCGCACCCATCTTCTAAGCAAATAAGCAACACTACCAAATCTAAATATTAAGCCAAACAGCCTTGGTGAGCAGGTTTAGTGACATAAAACCCATATACATGCAACACACCCGATTTTAAAGAGCCCTCTTCATGTTCGTGATCCATTAATAAAAAGTGAAAGATGCAACATATCTAAGTAGGAGAATTCATGCGCTTTCCACTACAGAGAATCTGTCTAAAAACATTGCTGGTTTTTTTCAGGATGGAGGAAATATTTAAACCTTCTCTTGGTTTTGACCAAGAAAAAATGTTTGGTAATGCCATTGGAAGAACTTTTAGTGTAACGACAAGAAAATTGTAATTCAGTCATCAGAAAACTAAGATGAGTTTATTTATGAACAATTAGCGGTTAATTTAGTTTTTCTATTTCAGATACTACATAAAAGGTACCCAATATTTCTTCTGTAAACTGCTTTTTTGTCAACAATTTCTTGTCATTAAATACTGAATGGTGGTTCAACGGGAAGAGAAGTACCCCCACTGCATTCCCAAAAAGCCACAAACCTCATAACTTCGCTGTTAATCGAAAACAGAATCAAGAACTCAGAAGCAACAGTGAATATGTTGTCTGATGCAACAAAAACCAGTGCCTTTTTCCTTCCTTCTCTCAAGACTCAACTGATCCCAAATAGTTTCACTATTACAAGACTCACTTGTCTTCTTTATGGTTTTTACAACACTGGTCAAATGCTCACATGATTATGACAGAATTTCACATAATGCAGATTCTCCAGGTTTTCAGCACCAGACGCTCATTTTACTGACTGCAGTACTCTTAAGAATTCTACACTTATTTAAAAATCTTCGCAAATAAAAGCACTCAATTACTTACCATTTCTTACCACCAAATAGCAACCTACCAATTAGCTTAGAAGCCACACCCTCCTACACTTGCCAGTTAACATTTTCTTACAGCCAAATTAATACAATGAATCTCAGTTTCCCAGGCAATAGTATGCCATAATTAACCACACGTAACTTACCCAAATCCAACTCATATATGCTCCAAAATCAACAAAATCGAACCCATAAAAAAGAAGAAGAAAGACCCACCTCTTACTATTCATAAACGAAAAAGATGAATGGAAGATGGCATTGAACTTACGAGTAGAACTCTTGTACCCAAAATGTCCACTACAATGTGCACTAGCTTCCACCACCTAAAAAACAAAAACAAAAAAACTCCATTTTTTCAACAAGTGGGCATCCAAGCAAACTAGTAGCTGCATGTTCAGTTCAATCATAAAACCAATCTAACGAAAACCATGTAGAAAGAAATATTTATGGACTCCAGTTTTTCATTTCTAAATTAAAAATGGAGGAACAACAAAAAAAAAAATCACCTCAGGCAATGGATGAAGTAGCAAATAAACACACTGATAAAAGAAAGTCCCCGTAGCCACACGATCAACAGTAGCAGTATATGCCTGCAGCCCATCACAAGCAGAATGAAACTTCTCCAACGCATCTTGCTCCGTTAAACCAATGGCCCCCACAACCGTAATGTGTGGCTCGAACTGCGGCCCACCAAACTCTGATGCGAGTCCGGCCATCAACCTCTTCAGCCTGCCCCCCACATCTGCTGGTGGAATTGCCCACACCGAATAAACGTGCTTTTTGTCAGCAGGCGTTGATGTTCCTTGGGGGATTTCCATGATGACTGATGAGAAGAGAAAAAAAATGAAAAACCTAAGGAGTGGCTACGAATCAAATGAAGTAGAGAGACAACAGCATAAATCAAATAGTTATAATTAAGGGAGATGTAGTTTTTAAGTCCAATTGTTTGGCTTGTTGAGGGTAGCTTGCTAGAATTAAAAGGAAAAGAAAAATACAATAAGTGTTCTCTGAGCATCAATGGCGGAGGGGTGAGCTGTCGTCTTTAATAATTTGGGAATAAAATAAAATGGCACTTGCATGGGTATATTACTATTAGAATATGCTGGAGTGTAGGATACTTATTGTGCGCACTACTC
>Ga0325400_1001649_pt1 | contig 18702 bp, 7 predicted proteins | sample PopdelMetagenome_2_FD_205662 | JGI IMG/M metagenome (GOLD analysis project Ga0325400, IMG submission 205662) | Populus deltoides microbial communities from Bellville, Georgia, United States - Xylem-PdKOR-R1 | ecosystem: Host-associated > Plants > Phyllosphere > Stem > Wood/Secondary xylem... | reverse complement strand
CTCTTTTGTTTTTAACAAGGTGAAGAGGAGAGGTAAAAATAATGGCTGCAAAGCGTATCTTGAAGGAACTCAAGGATTTACAGAAGGATCCACCTACTTCTTGCAGTGCAGGTGTGCAATATTTTTTTTTAAAAAAAATTCTGAAAGCCCAGCTCTTTATTTATTCTGATTTGGGAAAATTTCAGTTTTCTGCTTTTTTTTCCTTCTTTTTTATGTGAACTTCACTGTGCTTGGTTGTGGCTTGAAGCCCACTCTGCTTGAACTTTTTTGCAATGGATGATTAGTTTTATCTGGGATTGTTCAAATCTGAGGTTGGTAAATCCTGAGTTTTGATTGGATATATAGGTCCTGTTGCTGAAGATATGTTTCACTGGCAAGCAACAATAATGGGACCTGCTGATAGTCCATATGCAGGTGGCGTGTTTCTAGTAACCATCCATTTCCCTCCTGATTATCCTTTCAAGCCTCCAAAGGTAATTTGTTTTGCTGTCAATGGAGCAATTTCAGATTTTGACTTGTGTATGTGGTTAGATAAAAAGGCTTTGTTTTGTTTGGTTGTGTGTGCGCCCTTTTTTTTCCGGAGGGATAATGATGTTTTTTCTTGCACTCTTTTCAGGTTGCGTTTAGGACCAAGGTCTTTCATCCCAACATTAATAGTAATGGAAGCATTTGTCTTGATATCCTCAAAGAGCAGTGGAGTCCTGCTCTTACCATTTCTAAGGTTTGATTTTGCTCTGTGAATATATGCTGATAACATGTTAATGTGCTGCAGTTCTTGTTTTTTACTAGCAATAGTTTGCTCGAGTAAAGTTTGTAGACTATGATCTGTTTTAGGATGAATGGAGAATGGAAGAGTTTGTGATCACATAGTTTATGTGGCAGTAGTTTAAGAATACAGGCATTCACATCACTCTCTTCCAAATTTATTGTTACTAGTTACGCTTATTGCTAAGAGTCTGTCATCTTATAGATTTTTATCCATGTTTATTGTCTGCAAAATGTGTCCATCAAGAATCTAGAATGTTATTCTGAAATGACCAAGTGTAATGTTACGGCAGTAAAATTTGCTTGCCAGTCTATGCTTGTGTGTGTAGATAGCAATGGTGCGTGCCTTGTTCTCCTGTTTAGCAACTTGAATGTTCTCCTGCAGTTAATGTTTCTTAGGATATAAAACATGAGTTGGCTGCATGTTCCATAGATTAAGAACATGAGGCTCTCTGTTACTGAAATTCAAACAGGGCTCTTCTTCTTCTTCTTCTTTAATCTATCAATGCTGTCAAAGCAGAATGGTTCAGTGGGTTGGTTGGGTGAGCATGAGGCTTTAGATTTCATCTTGAAACTAACACAGAAGTCTCTGTACTTTACTCCCATGCTACCACAGTCAAAGAAAGATTTGTTAATTATTACTGCTAATTGATGGATGCTTATCAGGTACTGCTCTCCATTTGCTCATTGCTGACTGATCCAAATCCTGATGACCCTCTTGTACCAGAGATTGCCCATATGTACAAGACTGACCGAGCCAAATATGAAGCCACTGCTCGCAGTTGGACACAGAAGTATGCCATGGGCTGACGTTATGGAAACATTGTATAAATGGCTTGCGTTTATTGTTACTTGTTGAAACATGGTCTGTTTACTCTTTTGGGGTTGGTTTTGTGAGGGTTTGAATTTCATAAGAATGAATGATATTTCGTGCAGCTCCAAACTATGATTTGGGGGTTGCATGGAAATAATATATGGAAACTATGTCGTTTTTTTAATCTAGACGTTTCTTGTTGCTGCCTTTTTTAACTGTTTACCCTCTGGGCATTTCGTTTCATTTAATTTTCTGTATCCTACCTTGCATGCCCATTGTAAAAGCCAGGCCATTTGTTTTATGCGAGTTGTCTATACAGTGTAGTCATAGAAAGAGGCATTCCACTTCTATTTTTAAGCTTTGACATCCAGCTGTGTAAAAGTGTGTTTGTTTAGGAGATGCATCGCGTAGTGCACCTCATGAACAAACACGCACAACTCTGCTCACCAGATCTAATTGTGAAAATACTCTAGGCTTGTCTCTTTGAATGCTTAAATAGAACAAAATGAGATTTCACTGTCATGGCGACTCTGTTTCATTTACCCTGTTATGGGGCACGGATAAAAGGATCTTCCGGGTTAAATTCCGTTCGTTCAAGGTTCTCGAGGGTGGAGTTGTGCTCTCCAACTGAAAACCTTCAAAGTGAATTCCTGTGAAATATGAATGAGAGGCACCATCGACTTCATGAAGAATCAAGCTTCTTGTTCTTCACCTTGTCGGCCATTCTCCTATTGCTCGCAGCTAGCAAATTTAACCACCTCTCAGATATCAGTTATGCTGTCTCTTGTTGTTGACAACTATCTAGGATATTAGTGATGCTTGGCGAGAGACAAAAACAAAAGAAATGACATCTTCAGACTGACCAAATACCTGCCAGTAAGAGCATGTAAATCCAGCATAGGAATTTCAATTTAAAATAGAGTCGTTTGAGGCGAAATGATTGATACTTGTTTTAATCTACATTTTCAAGTTTAATTTTTTTATCAACAAAAATTGTAAATTGATTTCCATGTATAATTTATATTTTATAGAAGTATTTCATAAAACATAATTCTTAATCACTAATTAGTAGGCAATAGATTTTAAATTTAGGACCAGTTTGACTCACCAATTAATGCCTCCTCCATCTACCATATTACAGTGGTGTGAACATTGTAACAATCATTTATTTCAAAACAAAAACCCTAACTTGCTAGAAAGTTCACTTGAAACAGTGCAAATATATTTTTTTTTATCCTAGCGAACTTTATCTATTTTTATTTTTAGTTTTTATGGGAGGCGATATTTAGGCAAGTTTTTGTATATTAAGGTAGGTTTTACGGTTGTGTTTTAAAAATTAAAATTAAAAAATTTACAAATTAATTATATTTTTCTAGTCAAATAAAGTTTTCAGTGAGATTTATTAAAAGTATTTTCAGTATTTGAGTTTAAAAACTATGAAATAAAGTTTTCAGGATCCCGGTTTGTTTTTGCGTTTCAAAAGTGTTTTTAAAAAAAATTGAATTTTTTTTATTTTTTTGTTTTAAATTAATATTTTTTTGGTGTTTTTAAATCATTTTAATGTGCTGATGTCAAAAATTATTTTTTAAAAATAAAAAAAATATTATTTTAATATGTTTCCGAGTAAAAATCACTTTTAAAAACAACCGCAATACTCCAAAACTTATTTTTATTTTTACATTCAAAAAATATATTTGAATATTTTTATATTAAATTTTATTATTTTAATAATTTTAAATTGTTTTAATAATTTGATGTTAGAAATAATTTTTAAAAAATAAAAAAATATTATTTTTATATATTTTCAAATAAAAAATAATAATTTCTGTAACCTTAAACACTTACTTAATGACATTACGGCAAGTAATAAATTTTAGTGCAACCTCCTCTCTAAAATTAGAAACGGAGCAAAATCCAAAGCAACAACTCCAATTACCCAACAACAACAGAATGTCTCACCTTTGTTTGTTATTTCTTTCTCCTTTTCATTAGTTTAATCAGAAAAAGCACAAACCTTTGTCTACCTGTGGACAACAAAACATTCTTCTTCTCTCTCTCCCCTTCATTACTCAGCAAATCAAGACTACGGTTCATAATCTCCTTGTTTTAATCTTAAAGAAGAAGGTAATCATAATTGATGACCCCCTTCTTGTCTTAATTTCTCTCTATGCTTCATTGTTTCTATTTTTAATGTTTTTTCTTTAAGAATAGTGCTGTTAATGTTATTGAAAGAAGAGAGTTTTAATATGCTGATTGTTGAAGTAAATGATCTTACTTTTGGTTCTTAATTGTAATTTAAAGAGAAATGTTTTGAAAGATTTTTCCTTTTTCTTGCTACCCAAATTTAATTTTACTGATATGATTTAGAGGCTTCTGCTTCACAGTTTTGAATTTAAGTGGTTAAATTCTTTTTAGTTTATTGTTTTTTTGTTGTTGTTGCTGTTGCTGTGAATTGTTAAGAACAATACGCATTTTAGTGGTTTTTCTTTAGGCGTGTTGAAGATTTTGGATTTCGTTCCATTTTCAGGGTAATTGGGACATTACATCAATCTGCTTGGGTTTAAAGTCTGGAAATCAGATATGGGACTTTGCTTGGCTAAGGTAAGAGTTTCTATGGAGATTAATTATTTTATCTTCTTACATATAATTGCAACCGATTACTCTTTTTTGTTTGTGTATGGGGAAGCTTGGAATTCAGTTTTCTTATTGTTTTTCTTGTTTTTCTTGTTTTTAGATACTGCAAATGGAAAAAAATTACTAGACAGTCGTGAAAATGGAAGTTTATTGATGGGGTTTGGTTCTTTGAAGGTTTTACGAGGAGTTAAGAACTGAGCCATTTCCAAAATTATAGTTCTTTGTAATATTGTAGCATTAGATATAGTTGAGTTATTGATTTAATGGAGGTCAGGAACTTGGCTGGTATAATATTGCACAAAAGGATTCCACAGCTAACCTTGAGCTAGTTGGTACTAGGGATGATGTGGCGGAATATTCTCTCGCTGAAACTCTCTTGGGAACATGAGACGATACCTAAGATGTATCCTTGAAAATGAAGAGCTTTTAGGTTAGAGACTTGGAGTCTTATCTTTGCTGATAGGGGAGCATGCATTGGCTGTAGGATTTAACAGTGTTTGTGTATATTGTTAGTTTTAGGAGCAACCTTGATATTTGGACTGCACTTGTACTTGTCACTTGATTCATCCAATTCTTAGCGTGAGTTTTTTTGTGGTAACCAGGGGGGAAATAGTATCCTTTTGTAGGTGATGTATTAAGGTTTGATAGTCGTGGCTCACCAGCTGATATGATGTTGTGGCATGAAAAAATAATGAAAAAAGAGGATATGCAATAAATACAACATTGTTATTGTCATTTTATTACATTTAGAAAAGTTATCATATGTCCTAAAACCATCAAAAGCTTCTCATCATTTGTAGTTTTGGTTAAGATAAATCAACTATGTATGCAAAAAAAACGTACTGTTATTATGTGTCCTAAAAACATGACAATAACAGTTAAGGATTTTGTTAATGGTTTGTGGGTGACCAGTGAAGCCACAGAAGGGATTTGCCGTGTGCAGGGATCATTAACATGAAGAATAACAAACTCTCTCAACCCTCTGAAATTCTTAAAATGTTATCAAAATCTTTTCAACTTTGAATAGGAAACTTGGGATCGAATTCTGCATTTTTTTTTGTTATGCAATAACCAAATCTGTCAATTTTGTTATGTTCTGTTGGTGGCACCCTAATGAATCTATTCAATTTTGTAAAGAAAAACGAATCAGTTCGTTTGGCTTAGTATTTTAATGGACTCCTTGAAATGTAGATTTAGCTGACTCCATGGCTTACTCCCCACCTATTCTTAAGGCTTCCACTTTATGTTATTGCACTGTTCCCAGGAATCAAATTGTACCACGTCCATCATGAATCATCAATGCCCGCTTGGTGTCGTGGTTTCTGTGCAAGATTCCATGTGGATTTAGGTATATTGTTGTCTTCATATTGCTTTCACAATAACAAGGAAAATTTACTTTGGAAAAGATCGTGCTTATCAATGGAATCTGGTTCTCTTGAAGGGACTGTGAATAGTTTAGAATGGAGAAATGATCAAAATAGTAGTTTGTAAGACTGCAGCAGAAGGTAGTATTGAATTATGATTAAATGAAGGTTAGGGCCTTGGCTGGTATGATACTGCAGAAAAGGATTCCCCTGGCTGATCTTAAAGTAGCTGGTAACATGGGATATAACGTGGCTGAAAGTATCTAATTACTGAAAAACACATTTTCATGGGAAATTGAGACAACCTAAGCAATTATATTACTTTTAAGTTAGAGACTTACAAACTTGTTTTCGTTGATAGGAGAGCATGGGTTCTGGGATTTCATTGTATTGAATATACTGTTAGTTTCAGGAGTAACATTGTCCAGGAGACTGCTCATCTGATTTTTAACATTTTTTTCCATGGTAGTCAGTTAGGAAAAGAGAAACCTTTTAGTGGTTAGTTTACTCAGATTCTCAGTAAAGGCTCCCCAGCTGATGTGATTTTCATTTGCGGCCTGGAAAAGATGGTGAAGACTAAGATGGATACAATGTCGTCGAGTCATTGATTGATTGCTTCTAGAAAATTTCCAGGTTAAAATGGTGCAAGTCTGTGTCAGATGCATTATGGAAGAGACATCATGTATAGTTATAACAAGTATCACATCACTGGCAGTTTTAATTGAGATGTCAACAGAATATGTAACACAAATCAGTATCATCTGTCCAAAAAATGTTGCAGTCACAATTAAAAACTTTTGAAGTAGTCCGTGAAGAGTCAAGCCACAAAGGGGAACTATATTTTTACCTATTGTTTTAGAGAGGATAGTGCTGCTAAAACAAAGAATAATGAACTCGCTTAACCACTTAAAAACTAGTAAAACAATAACAGAGACTTTTCAACTTTAAATATTAAACTTGTGGATAGAAATTTGCTTTCTGCTCTGTTTGAAATAAAGAACAAAAAACAAATCCATCTATTTTGTTTATGCTTGATGGCACTCGAGTGAATCTATTCACATGTAAAAAAAAAAAGAATCAATTCTTTTGGCTAAATATTTTTTCTAAAATGGACTCCTTTTGTATATAGATATAGCTGACTCGTTATGTTATTATTCCCTGGTTATCTTTTAGGCTTCCACTTTGCCATGGCACTGTCTTAAAGGATTAAATTGTGTTTGTCCCATGCAATTGTCAATGCGCACTTGCTATTATGCACTCATATTCATGTTTTATTCTTATCTTGTGGAAGTCATATAAGGACAGAGTTCTGAGTGTTCATGCTATTTGCAGCGCAACCATGACGCGGATGATGATGAGCCGCATATTGAGCTTGCTGGTGGTAATGTGCACCTCATTACCACAAAAGAGAGATGGGATCAGAAGCTGTCAGAAGCAAGCAGGGATGGCAAAATTGTAAGTTTGACTTTTGTCCATCCACGGGATTTTTTTTCCTTCCATTATCGTTTTTTTACAATACTCATTAATGTCTTTTGACTGAGAATTATAACTTGAGGTTAGCGAATTTCTTATTGAGAACCAAAAGAGACGAAATAGTGCAGATGCGGGATATAAAAGATTTAAAGCTTAAAATAAAAGAAAGAAAAAGCTCAGGATAAAAAAAAAAAAAAAAAAAAGCCAAAGAAGCTGAAAAAGAGGAGGTGGGTTAAAAAAAGTCTTATGCAATTTTTATTTAATTTATCAAAAAATATCGAACATTTAAATAAATAGGATATAAATACTAAAATCCTAAAACAAACAATTGGGCTTATAGCCCACTAAATAAAATATCAAATAATAGTTAAATTAAGCTCACTAAATAAACCTAAATAAAATCCAATAACACAAGGATTTGACTATTTGACTATTCTCCATCATCATAAAACTTATGAAAGTGTCCATGTCTCGGGTTTGATGTTCCCATCAACTCTCTCAAGGTTGGAAAAACTTGACCATGTCGAGTATAGTTCAAGGCGGCTCCAATAACGCTTTTAAAGATAAGGATCAAACTGTTGTGATGTCTCTTTGGTAATCCAAGTATAATCTGAATTTGGTCCATAGCTCATATACTGAGAATCGTTGAAGTTCACTGTCCCTGGTAAAAACAACTAGTGCTTCCAAAGTAGTATTAATATGTTTTTTTTTGTGCCAAAGATAAGGATAATGAGGCAAGGGTTTCAAAAGGATCATCAAAGATAAACTGTTGTGTTATATATACAACGAGATCCATCATGACAAAAGTAGAGTTAATATCAAAGTTTAGTGGTAGTTTAATAACATAACTATTTGATTCAATTATTTGCAATGCTTTAATGGTCTAACACTACTTACTTAAAACTTAAGATTGGTTTGCAATGAACACTGTTCATTTTTAATCTCTATCGTAAAATAATCTCTAACATTAAGTACATCATGATATTTATGTAAATTAGCTTGAAATTTGGTCACTGCTAGGATTAAGTTTATATGATGGAGTACCTGACAAAGAACCATAATTTTTAAATTGAGATCTAAAAGGGGTACTACGTGGGTCTTGATATTTTATCCATTACTTTTTATAAGCAACTCATAATCTTGCAATACAGTATAGATTTGGTCAAAATGAAAACACCTATGAGCCTAACTTTTTTTCTTAAATCATCATTCAAACTTTTACAAAATCTATGCAAAGTACTCTTTTATTATCAAAGAAGTTGTGCCACTCAAAGAATTGATCCATGTCACGAATCTACTTATCAAAGATCCAAAGGTCATGATGACCGTCAAAAGTGGGGGCTTTTATTTTGTTAGGGCTCCTAACTTGCTCATCAAGGTTATTATATTTAGAGTAACCTAAATGATAGTTATATTGGTGACGCTTAGGGTGAACTTGCTTATAATAGTTATTCTTGTAATATTTATTAGTCTTTGGATGCCTTATTTAAGAACTCTCTGGGAGTTTAATTCTTTTAAACATGTCGGTTATCTGGGTTTGCACTTCTCCTCAAATGGCCTTAAGAGTATCACTATGGATCGAGTCCACGATAAGTGCGAACTTAAGCTTGGACACTATATGATCATGATACAAATGCATGCAACACTAATTTAGAAATGGAATTAAGATCACATAAGATTTCTACAAGTGAAATCATAATAAATAAATAAATAAAGCTAATTCTGTTTTGTTTTTTTTATGTGGAGATTGATCAAGAACAAAAAACACAAAAAAAATTTAAGTATGCAATGCTAGACCCTCAAGTGTAAATGATTAATCAAATAAAGATCATGACTTTTTACTAGTTTCGATCAGCTCTATATGTGATGAAAAAACTTGTGACAAAATTTGAATAACAAAATATAAAGTGAGCAAAGTATAAGAATATAATCCAAGATGATATTTTTCATTTTTATTTTTTAAAGGCACAAAAGAATGTAAAAAGTGTATTTCCAAATAAATAAAATTCAATGAATCAAATAGTTAAGTAATTTACCGATCAAATTACTTAATATTGACGAGAAACTATTTGGATCATGTAAGCTGCCGTTGATGTCCTGAAAAATATCCTTTTGCTACTTTCATTCCCCCCCCCCCCCCCTATTTTTCTCTCTCTTTTTTACAGTCACTTTTCACTTTTTTTTCCTTCTTCTGACCATATTTTTTTGTCACTGTTTTTTTTTTCCTTTTCTTTTAAACTAATATAAATAAAAATTACAACTAAATTAAAAAAATGCTATAGAAATAGGCAGTAAAGTAAATTGTGGAATTTGGCAATAAACTGTCACGAAATCTCATCCTCTTCCACGTCTCTCTCTCCCAATCTTGACGTGTTAAAGAAAGATCTATCTTCTTTAATAGATATTGTTGCTGCCAATTTTGATGTGTCAAAAAGGAAGATCTATCTTCTTTAATAGATAGTGTTGCTACCTTTTGACTTCAACAAATCAACGAGAGAGAAACATTTGTCAAAGTGCTGCTGCAGTTTTGTCCTCTCCTTGCCTCTCTAACACGCTGCTATCTTCTCTTCTCAAAGACTGTTGTGTGACGGCTGGTGTGGCGAAGTTGCTGAATTATTGGTTCGTGTCTGGACTCTTGTTGCTGTGGCTGCTGGTGGATGTTGGATAGTCTGCTGTTGGTTCGGTCTGTTGCCACCCTTGCTGGTGGCGTGGTGAATTTTTTTTATCACTATTGATGAAAGCTTCCCATAAAATCTAGGATTTAAACAAGTCCATAGATAGTTTAATTTTGAGAACAATTAAAAGAATATGCTCTGATACCAAAACTGTTGTGGAACAAAAGAGATTTAGAGCTAAAAAAAAACACTTGAAAAAAGAAGCCAAAGAAGCTGAAGAAGAGAAGAATGTGGGTTGAGAAAATCTACAACTTAGCAATTTTTATTTAATTCATCAAAATTTGTGTAACATTTAGATTTTTTGGAAACAGTAATTTGTATTAAAAAGGAGAGGTCTAACATTTAGAGATAAATAGAATATAAATATTAAAACCTAACTAGAATAAATAATTGGATTTATAGCCTACAAATAAAACATCAAACAATAGTTAAATTAAACCAATAAATAAACCTAAATAAAATCTAATAACACAAAAGTTCAGCTATCCTTCATCATTAATAGATCATACGGACATGTAAACAATGTCTTGGGTATGATGTCTCCATCAAATAGATGCACTCTACACCCTAAAATTTCCCACAGCTCTCATTTTGCAGCGTATACAATACAACCATGTTGGTTGGCTTTGGAGCTGACTTCATGTAAAATTTATTTGATCTACTGACTAGTGTGTTTTAGTAATCTGTTTTCATTTTGAACTGAATATGGATGTTTAACAGGTGCTCGCAAATTTCAGTGCAAGATGGTGCGGTCCTTGTAAACAGATTGCACCATACTACATTGAGCTATCGGAAAACTACCCTTCTCTAATGTTCTTAGTGATTGACGTTGATGAACTATCTGTAAGTTGTAAATTATATTCGAGCTTCCTGATATCCCAATTTCTCTTGTCATTCATCTACATAGGTTGGACTGTCATAACTATCCTTTTAGTTGCATGATATGCACCCTCCCTCTCTCTCTCGACTTATTGTACAGTCTTCACAATAGATATTGAATAAAAAGTCATATAAATGAAAGAAAAAAAAACAAAGAAATTCAATCCTGATTTTGAAACTTGTCATATATTGATATGGCTACAAGTTTTGTATACAGCGGAATATGTTGAACTGGATGGTGGTTAAAATTAGTGTGTTACTATGTGTGTTTGCAGGACTTTAGTGCTTCATGGGAGATCAAAGCTACTCCTACTTTCTTCTTCCTTCGAGATGGGCAGCAGGTGGACAAGCTTGTGGGAGCCAACAAGCCAGAGTTACATAAGAAGATAACTGCTATTTTAGACTCATTGCCCCCTAGTGCCAAATGACTGCTTTGATGGTTCCTGGTGTCTGTGAGAGCCTATTGAACATTATCCTGTCGATGTTTTTGAGTGTTGAAGACCTTCAATTGTGTGGTTCTGCCTGTGTATTTTGTTCTGTCATGTAGATATGACCAATTTGATGCAAGCATTTTGTTGTTGATATTTCGGCAGAATGAGAAATTCCACAAATGAATACTGTTAGAGTTTGATGTTTTCAGCTTTGGTTTTTTGTTTTAGAAGGCTTTTTTGGTGGAATAAGGCTGTGAAACATTTTGGAAGATCTCTGTGTATTATTATTTTTAATTAATAAAAGTTACCTTGCGTGAATAGCAATTTGAGGTATTTTTTTAAGCCTTTTACAATTCAAGAATTTAGGGAGATGAAAAGAGAGAAGAAAAGCCTAGGCTCCATAACCTACAAAAAAAGCTTTAAAACTCTCCATTCTATTTCATACCAACTCAAATTAATGAATTACAAGAAAAAAGCTGAGCTAAAACAATCAATTTTTAAAATTCATTTCCCAGAAATTTTACTTCGGAGTAGTAAAACAAAATAAAATACCATTGCTGAGATGATTAGTACTTGATTAATTCCTATACTAATTCCCAAGACCAAGTTGATTGCTCAGGTTTCATCATACCCTCAATCTCCACCAGGATATTTCTGGTTAGAGCATCTTGTTGGTTGTCTTTCTGGGCTTGGTTTTCCTGTTGTCTTCTCTCTATGGTCTAAAAACAGTCGTCTTATCTTCTATCTAAACAGCAAGGAGAAAACTAAAGTGTGTGTCTGTAGACAGAACATAGTCCTAACTCCTCTGCTTTTCATTCTTTGTATTATAGTGTTGTTAACTGATGTTAGCTCTGTTCATCAATAAACTTCTGCTTTAAAGTTTATTCTCTCTCTCTCCTCTCTTGGTGATGAATTGCTGACACCTTATCATATAATTTAACTGTAGGAAATCTTTGATTTGGCTGTCTAAATATCAGATGCGGGGCAATGCTTGGCTAAGATTTCTGATGGAAATTACCATAAATGAGTGCGTATTGCATGCTATTTTCAAAGGATTAAATCGTGTCTTTTCCTCTGCAAATCATCAACGCATACTTGGTATAGCACATTGCTATGCAAATTTTTATTCTTATCCCACTAAAGGAATGCTGTTCTGATGCTCATAATATTTGCAGCATCAGTGCAATGCATGTGATTTTAATTGGGATTTCCACTTGGTGGTAATTTTCTCCTCAGTACCACCAAAGAGAGTCAGGATCAAGAGCTGTCAGAAGCAAGTAGGGATGGGAAGACTTTAGGTTCGATTTTTGTCTGTTAAATATGACCCCACTTGGAAGAACATAGTTTCTGCTTCAGATATTTAGGAACAAAAACAGCAACTTCACTGCAATTCTTCCAGAAAGTCTTTGGAAATATGTATTGTCACCGTGCTGTTTTCGTAACATTTTCCAGGAACTGGTAATGATTAGCTGGTGATCTTTCTTGGAAAGGGGTGTTGTGGATGCGATTTCCACCGTTTACCACCTAGTGCCCACTACAGCAAGCCCCACTTTCTGAATATCTTGATGATCTTTAGAATGCCTTGAAAGCAAAAGCGTTCACAAATTTGGACTCTCTCCCCTTCAACCACCACGTTCTCTTGGAGCTTTTTGGGGCCATTTTGAGCATGTGAACGAACAATGAAAGAGTCGTCAAGAGTTGGATGGCATTTTCTGTTCTATCTTTACCTCTCTGGCACTTCAAGCTGTACAACTGATGGATTATGCATGGAACCTACAATTCCGTGTGGACCCTTCCCTCGTATCATATGGTCATGCCGTTTGGTGTCTTGGAGCTTCTGATATTTTATCGTATTATACTGTTGCAATACAGATCCAACAAGTCAAATACATGAAGCATGAATGTTTTGTGCTCGTACCAAAAGTCATTAAACTCGGTAGATCCACTACATGGGTTCTTAGTTGAACGGCTTAATTCAGGTTTGTCTAATTAAACTCAAAACAATACAATGTTGTTTTAAATTTTTTTAAAAAAAAATTACGTGATTGCAATACATGTCCAACAAGCCAAATACCTCAAGCATGTATGTTTTGTCCTCATATCAAAAGTTAATAAACTCGGTCCGACCCATGATATGAATTATTAGTTGAGCAGGTTATTCCGGGTTGATTTGATCAAACCCAAAACGACGTTGTTTCAAGATTTTTTTTTAATAAAATTAAAACGATATTATTTTTTAAAAAAATCAAACTAGATTTTGACCGAGTGAATCAAGTCGTGAAATGACTCATCAAGTAACCCTTACCTGATTAATTTAAAACCTGGCAAGGACAAGGAGCTAGGTTAAAGAGTTTCGGTTAATCTGTTGGGTCGAGTCAAATCACTGATTCATAGATGATGTCATCACAAATCCTTTAAGAATTAATTTTAAGGAGTTCTGGGATTTGAATTCAAATAAATAGAAGGGTGTTAAGAAAAAATTATCACAAATACATTAGTTAAAATATAAAATTTTTATAAATGTATTGATTTGGATAAAACTTAACTCGAAAAAGATTTAATCTCTCACCACGAAAGAACATTGGTTGGATATGCATTAATGTTGTATTATCAACTTATTGATATAATTTTATTGCAAACATTTTGGACCTTAGCCACTTTGGGACCAACTTGAAGAAAAAGCTATATTCTATATCTATCTTTGTATTTATTTACAATAATAAAACATAAAACGGTGCAATTTTAAGTATATTTTATAGTTATTACACATTAGTTATTTATTTATGTGTCAACATTTTTAAATTTTGACCAATAATGTCATGCATTTAATAAAAACTTATTACATGATACATATCAAAAAGATTAAAACAAAGTTGAAAAAATAAAATAAAAAATTAACTAGAAACTTTAAGTTACAATTTCTTATCATATAGTTATTGTAAATTATTTTTATTCAAAACAATTAAAATTTTATATTAAAGATTTTTGTTTAAAAAGCGTATTAAATATGTTTTTTTATATATATAAAAATAAAATATCTTTCTTTTTTTAAAAAAAAAATAATCTCTCATACGTGATCAATCCACATCATGATTTATAAGCTTTTTTAAAAGATTGAATTATATGTTACGTCTCTTTTGGCTAATAATAATAATAAAATCTTTTTGTTAAATTTTATTCTCTCACAAAAGTCAATTTATCGACAAACCCTACGACAGCCCTTCCAGGCTTCCACTTACACTTCTCCACGTTATTGCCAGCCGAGTCAAAATGACTCGTTGAACCAGACAGTTTTAGGGCATAAAAAACCTGCTCTGGCCTTTTCCTTGTATTAACTACACTCTGCTGGGAGCCTGGGACCCCACCACTTGTAAGAGACCAGAATTTGAGGCAATGCAGCCCATCAAAGACTAAAAAATACCACATGCAAGCATACATCACAAGACATGGACTGTTGTTCTATCGAAATCCATCCACTTGAGTTTCAAACATGAAAAGGCATAAAAATGGTTTCAACCGCGACACAAACATGACCTCAACAAGAAAAAACAATATGATATCATGTAGATGCTCCTATCACAAATGCCAAAGGAAGTTACACAACTTTATTTTACACTCTTCAGGTAAATTGTAGATACAAATTATAGTAACTGATCTGATCAAAACATATCAGAACGAGGGGAAAAGGTAACTAAATGAATTAGACAAGAAAAAACTAAAGAAAAAAAAATGCCAAATTGAGTTTGTTTGACGATTGACAGTAGATTGCAAACTGCCTTCCTGGATTTTGATCAGCTCATCGTCCTTTCGGGTTCATGATCTGCGAGAAAACAGCGCTTGGTGTTAAGCCATCAGAGTCTTCGCTAGCAAGGCTCCGGCCACCTATGCTCATGCTGATTCCACTGCTTCTTGAATCAGTCACAATACCGTCATAACCGGGGGAAGCATCAGGAGCTTTCCCTTTATAGGCAACATTGAATGGCAACTCCCCATCGTCTGCACCTACAATACCCTTGCCACCATCCTCTGCACTCTCTTGTAGCTGCAAAGCGAACTCTAGGTTCCAGAGGACATCACCCATTGAAGGCCTGTCAATGCTTTGGTCAGAGACGCACTTCATTGCAGTCTCAGCAAACTTCTTGAAGCATTCTGGTGTGATCTTCCCCTTCAGATAGGGGTCAAGAATCTGATCAAGAATGCCTTTCTTATGGCAATGAGCAGCCCATTCTGCCAGGCTCACCTGTTCCTTAGGCAGTGTTGGGTTCAAGGCTGGTCGAGCACACAGGATCTCAAACAGCACAACTCCAAATGAGTACACGTCGGATTTTTCAGTTAGTTGTTGCCTCCTGAAGTACTCTGGATCCAGATAGCCAAAACTACCTTTGACAACAGTGCTGACATGAGTGTGATCCAAAGTAGGGCCTGTCTTTGACAGCCCAAAATCAGAGACCTTGGCAACCCACTTCTCATCCAAAAGAATGTTAGTTGTCTTAACATCACGGTGGATAATAGTGTGCTTTGCCCCAGTGTGGAGATAGTGTAAACCACGAGCAGACCCAATGCATATTTCAAGTCTTTGCTTCCATGGCAAAGGGGGCTTTTGGGTTTTGTATAAATGTTCACGCAATGTTCCATGAGCCATGTAATCATAAACAAGAATCATCTCAGTATTTTCTTCACAGTAACCAATCAGTGAAACAAGGTGACGATGTCGAAGTTTTGAAAGCATTTCAATTTCAGTCTGGAACTCATGCACTCCTTGCTCAGAGAGTGGATTACCACGCTTGATTGCAACTTTAGTTGTTCCACCATCAATTTCTCCTTTGTAAACTTTACCAAAACCTCCCACCCCAAGGAGCAAAGCCTCATCAAAGTTGTTGGTGGCAGACTTGATCTCAGCGAATGAGAAGTGCCGGCAAAGGTTTGAAGGTAGAGAGGAAGCATAACTTCCTGTAGTATTTGTCTTGGCTGAACCCGCAGAGTGTGAATTTCCATAAAGAGAAAGAGGAAGCCACCCAGATGGTCCATCACTTGAACTTGCCTCCTTCCCTTGTCTATGGCGTCTGGATGCAGCAAGAACACAAAAACCAATGACAACGGCTAGAACAACCCCACCACTCACACCTCCAGCTATAATCGCTGTTTGGCTCTTTGAATGACCAGATCCAGAAGCTGGTCTGGCCCTTGAGGGATCAATGATGTCCTGTTCAGGAGCAGGAATTGGATTTGGTCCAGCAAGATTACCATTTGGACTGCTTAGCTTGAAAATTTCCACACCATTTAATATTGAATCATAATACTGGGACTTTGATTTCAGATCAGGATGAAGTGCAAGCCACATATCCTGCTGTGGAGGCCCAGTAGGAACTAGCACGACATAATCTTTAATAACTGGAACTCCATTGTTCCCATTCCCCCCTGCCCAGGCAATGACATCCGCTGCGTCTTCAGCAGTTTGATTATTGAGAAAGATGTCAAATACCCTCTGATTGATCTTGGTTATATTCGAAATCTCACAGAAATGGAGCCTAACCAAGTAATTGAAACCAGAGTCCACGCTAAATATCCAAGTCAAATTGTAATTCACGTTGACATTAGGAGCTGGCCCCATCGTTCTAGCAGTGAGATACACATTATCTGGGGCACCATATGAGGGCATCCCTGGAGGATATCTAATCTTCACATTTGGATCAGCACTCTCTGGAACACCAAATGCTGACCCATAAAGATATATTTGATCATCAGACCAGGATCGAAATAGACCTGTATCACCAGATGGGGTGATGCTATTACCTCCCACGTTTAACCTATATACATTCTCAAGGGCAGTAGTATTGTCAATGACATATGGGACACCTTGGCCGACAATCATCACTCCATTAGCATTACTATAAATGTCCGGCATTGACACAATTTCAATCCCGTTTACAAATGCATAAGCACTTGAAGGATTTGAAGACGGACTAAAAGTTATGTTCAATGTATCACCATTCACATTGATCAAATACTCTTTCATGATTGAAACATAATTCAAAGCATCCGTGGTTTGAGCAACACTAAAATTGCTAAGAAGTGTATAAGACCCAGCAGTAACAGAAAAGAGAGCATCGGACGCATTAAGCCCATTGTATGAAGAAGGATAGAAATACAAACGAACGAATTTATGACCAGAAACCACTGGGAAACTATAGGTAAAACTTGACTGAAAAATGCGAGCTGTTAGATAGGGAACTTGGGGAACGGCAGGATCTTGAGTGGAAGCAGTGGCTGTGGATGATTTTCCGGAGGAAGACAAGAATGAAGAACCCTTATCTGAGTTCCAACCTCGACCATCCGAATCAGGTAGATCGGAGTTGGCCCCACAGTCTAGGAGGGTTTTCTCAGTGGGAACATAATTTGCAGCAAAAATAACTTGAATTGACGATAACAAGCAAAGAAGAACAAGAACAGAAGCACAGAAACACTTATCCATGCTTCTCATGGACTCAACCTCAACAAAACAGCCTATAAAGTCTCTTTTTATCAGAACCTACGAAATCAACACCCAAAACAGAAACAAAGCAAGCTCAAAACTGAAGCTTGACAAGGATAAATAAAGCAGAGATCTAGGTGATTAAGCACTCAAATCAAGCTCAAACCTTTATGTGACCAGATCAAGGACTAGCTAAACAAACACCAAAAACCCAGTTCCTAAACAAGAAAAACTAGCTAAAAACCAGATTACAAGAAGCTAAGATCCCAGCACTGGAATCCCAAAGACATCGAAGGAAAGGAAGCACTACTAATAAAGGACTCCAAGAGAGAGAAACAAAGAGAACTCAAGCCATCTTTCTTGAGCTCTAGGGGAACAAAACAATGGAGATTAGAGTCGGTGAAGGTGAAAGTTTACCTTCTTAGAAACAATCAGCTGAAAAGAACCTGAAAGAGAAACGGACTCACTGGGTCAATTCGGACAGAACGCCTGAATATGAAGGTGAAGAAACTAGAAGGAAGAAACCAACTTGTGTTGGCTTTAGTAGTTGCCAGTCAATTAATTTTGTTAAAGACACTAGCTAGTTCTGTTCTGTGGGGGTTTCTTCATATGATGTAATAACTTCTTAATGGATTTTTGTTGTAACTTCAAATTAGTCCTCGTACTATTAACTACTTCACAATTTAGTTTCTAATTAAATTATTCTTAGTGGGGCGGGCAAGACCTAATTGAATCCCTCATTTGAGTTTCTTGCATATTCACCCATGTCCTTTCTTGTCTAAGTTACGTATTTTAAGGATATTTTATTGAAGATTTAACAAGTTTAGATAATTAAGAAATGTTATTTAACTCTAATTATATCAATAAATTCATTTAAAAATCTAAGTTCTAACTATCAAACTAGTTTAGATTAATTTCAAATACTAAATTCAAAGGATTTAATAAAATCAATTGAACTAATTAAACCTAGCTTGTTGAGTCTATCGTATCAAAAAAATAATTTAAAAAATAAAATTTAAATTTAAGATAAAATATTTCAAAATTTATTAACTCCTTCAAAAATTAAATACTTACCACTTTGTTATTTTTTATTTTAGGCTTAATACCACATAATATGTGTATATTACAATATTAATAATCCACTATTTAATCTAGTGAGTTATTAGGGAATTTGATTTATAGAAGTTGGGGGGGT
>Ga0325400_1001648_pt1 | contig 18702 bp, 15 predicted proteins | sample PopdelMetagenome_2_FD_205662 | JGI IMG/M metagenome (GOLD analysis project Ga0325400, IMG submission 205662) | Populus deltoides microbial communities from Bellville, Georgia, United States - Xylem-PdKOR-R1 | ecosystem: Host-associated > Plants > Phyllosphere > Stem > Wood/Secondary xylem... | reverse complement strand
CTCTCTCTCTCTCTCTCTCTCTCGCTCTGAGCTCAGTATAGTATAAGAACTTGCTTCTTATAACTAATTTCATTCCTTTCATCCCCACATGATCAAGAAGTTATCTTCCTCATTTGTCTGACTTTTTTCTGTGAAATAAAATACTGGGTTTGTAAGTTTTTGTTGAATCATTTGGCTGGAAGATTAAACCTTTGAAGAAAAAGTACTTATAAAGATTGAGTTCGGATTGTGGCCTGAATTTTTTTTGGCAGGTACTTTTGTGATACAGTGATAGCGTATATACAAGTTGTATAGTGTATTTCAGACAAATCTTCCACTTTTTTGGAGAAGATTTGCTGTTTCATTAAAGGTATGATACTGGTAACATTTTTTTTTGTTCTGTTTGGTTGCTGAGAAAATTCTAGGAAAAGAAAATGAAGAAACAATTCTAGAAGACTCTGATGTTCATTTCTTATTGTTGTTATGATTTTTTTTTCTCTTTTTCTTTTTGATGATAATGTTTGAATTTTCTGTTTAGCATTTTTTTAATTTATTTTCTTCTGTGTATGAGAAAGTGCAATTTTTAGTTTACTTTTTTCTTATTTTCAGCTGTTTGTGAGAGCTGAAGTGCATAAAGCTAGGATTTTTGGATCTGGGTTTTGTTCTTTTTGAACAATTTTTGGTGGATATGCTTTGTGTTTGCTTATGGAGAGTTGAATGGATATTGAAAAAGTTTAGACTTTTTCTTAAACGAATTATGTTATTTTAATCATATTTAGTCCAAGATGCTTTCTTTATTCTTTTTACCTTTATTTTATAATCATGTTTAGACCATGTTATTCTTTATTCTATTATTTTCTTTTCTACTTAGATGACCAAATGCTTTTCGATTCTTTATTGTTTATACTGAATATAGAAAAGTAAAAAGATTTTGCATGTTTTGTGTCTTTAATCTATGTGGAAGTTTATGGGACCTTACAGTTATTATGTTCTTGATTATTGATGAAGATTTCTGAGAATAGATTGTAATAAAAAACGAGAAAACTTCTCAACTACAAGCAAAGAATTTCTGATTTTACATCTCAAGAAACTTTGTGAATGGTCTACAAGTCCTTAGGAAGGATTTCTGCAACGATTCTTTTCCTTTTCGCTAATACCTTAAACTTGAGGTTTGTATATTGTTTAGTTTGGCATTCCTTGTGAAGTAATCTTGACCTATTGTTAGATGTATGACAATATCCTGAAACAACACTTGGCCGGTTTATAAATTTGGATATATTTGGATTAGTTTCATACACAACCATCATAGAATTAATATTTATTGTAAATGCTGAATAAACACCCCCCCCCCCTTTTTTTTTCTTTTTTTGGTTCTGATGAACCCTTTCTACATTTCATTTAAATTGTTTTTGGTGTTCACTTGCAATATACACTTACCTTGTTTGTTTCTTTATTTTCTTGCAGATCTTCTAGCAAGACTTTATTTTCACTCAGCAGAAACCATAAATAACTTATGGCTTCACCAGATGTCGATTCTCCTTGGCTCTGTGCTGCTAATGAATCTTTTGGTGGATGTTTCAATATGCAAATAGAGGAGATCAAATCAGCCAATGTTTTAAATGTGCTGGAAGCTCCCTCATCTTCTATGTCTGATACCTGTAATATCCCCAAGCCACCACCTTATCCTAATAAAACATCTAAAGCAGCCAACAATTGTAAAAGGATTTTAGAGACTTGCTCCGTGCCACGGGAAATTAAAGATACATGGGACAGGCTATTCAAGGAAGCATATGGTGCAGATGTCTACATCATCACTGATAGCAAATCATATATTCCAGCTCATTGCAATGTTCTGGTAAGTTAATTAGACTTCCCAAACATATCTGCTTGCTTGGAAGTATCATTGTTTGCATCGAAGATAACTGCATGAGTCAAGGAATTTTGTTTGTATATCTAAATATAAAAGATAAAAGATAAAATGGGTGATTGCTTTCAAAAGGTTTCTTTCTTTAAATCTGATGCATCCATTGGGGTGTTTCAATATTGGTGCCTACCGAATATAAAATGATGTGTCGTTGCAAGTTTTCTTTTCTAAATTGAGACGAAGAAAGGTAGTACAAATAACAACATTCGTAATCTTTTTCATGAATAAAGACCTGAAGTTGAATTATTATCATTAAAAAATTTAGGGCAAATGGGGTGGCTGAAAGTTGACAGCTGTAACTTTTCCTTTTCCAGAGTATTTCTTCACCTGTGCTAGGGAATATCCTGCAGCGTTCGAAAGTTAAAGATGGTATTAGATACATCAAAATTCTTGGTGTACCTTGTGAAGCCGTCTACATGTTCATCCGGTTTTTGTACTCATCCTGGTATATTTGAGTATCCTTTACCGTGTATGCATCGTCATTAATTTTCTTTGGTACTGTATCACAGGTGCAATAGAAAATGTTGTGTATCTTTTTAAATGCTTCTTGTTGCTTTTTGTTTGGAACGGATGGCTATGAAAATGTTTCCCTTTCAGTTTTCTGTTTATATTTTTCATTATTCGAAGGTGGTCAGATTTAAATAAAGATATTCATTCTTGACATCCTAGTGCAGCTATGAAGAGGATGAGATGAAGAAGTTCGTTCTCCATCTGATGGTTTTATCACACTCATACTCAATCCCATCACTGAAAAGATTTTGTATAGACTTTCTGGAGCAGGATTATCTGACCAAGGAAAATGTGATAGACGTGCTTCAGTTAGCAAGGAGCTGCAATGCACCACGACTCTCCTTCATTTGTGTTCGTATGGTTGTGAAGGACTTGAAAACTATATCATCAACTGAAGGTTGGAAAGTTATGAAGCGTGCTAACCCTGCCCTCGAACAAGAGCTTGTAGAATCTGTTGTTGAAGCAGATTCGGTAAGTCAGTTCCTGATCTTTGTTGCAAACAATGAATAGAATGTGCAGCTAGTCATTTAAAGGCTGTTGAGAATTATATGCAATCAGAGTTATTTTCACATGTTTAGACTTTAGATGACGGGCTATAAAGCAAGCACATGCAAGGTTCTTGTTTCTTTTATTTTTATACTCCACGTCAAGGTGAGGAAGTAGCAACTAGTGAATCTTCACATGCATAATTTAAGCATTAAAATCGGAATCCTGTAAATTTAGCTTTTTGGGAAACATTAACACTAACCACTGGTACATGATGGATGGCCCTTTGAGAACAAGTTGTCTAAGACACAAAAATTGCTTCTCAGTGGAATGCCTTCTGGTGCCAATCAGGAAAAGGTTCTTCATCCTAGTCTGTAGTGACGGTTTAGTTGAGCTTCATGTTTCTCAGTGGAATATCTACTTGGTTATGGTTGAATCTAGTAACATGTTTCCTCAGTGGAATGACTACTTGGTTATCTTGACTAAGGTCTCCCTGTCTCGTATTTTTTAAGCCTTAAATCCTATTATGCATGAGAATCTTGTTATTCTAGATAGTCAAATGAATGTTTGTAAACCAATTGCCTTTTGATTTGGAAAGGAAGCTGTCCAAATGATACTTGCTATCATGAATTTACTGTAGCAATTGGTTGGTCTTGCTATTACTGTTGACTTCTGGACCCTTATTTCTTCATTTTCTTTTCCTCAAATCAATATTCATATCCAGAGTTATGATTTTTAGTATATGATTCAATGTTACATTATCTGGTACAAGCTGTAGTCTTTTCCTTGGTTCAATTTCACATAATGGAATCTGAGTTTCACTTCTTTTCAGAGAAAACAAGAGAGGTTGAGGAAAATAGAAGAGAGAAAAGTGTACTTGCAACTGTATGAAGCAATGGAGGCTCTCCTTCACATATGCAGGGACGGGTGTAGGACAATTGGACCTAGTGACAAAATGCTTAAAGGAAGCCAAGTTCCCTGCAACTTTCCTGCTTGCAAAGGACTAGAGTCCTTGGTTCGTCATTTCTCTAATTGTAAGACTCGGGTTCCCAGGGGCTGTGTTCACTGCAAACGCATGTGGCAGCTTCTTGAACTGCATTCTCGCATGTGCAACGACCCAGATTACTGCAAGGTCCCGCTTTGTAGGTGAGAATGGAACTTCCATGTATTATCTTGCCTCTATGCCTATATTTTCAGGGTTTCAAAATCCATTTAAGTGAATATGAAACTTGAACAAAAGGGAAAATTAGAAACTAAAAGAGGACAAATAAAGAGTTCAAAAACCATTTATACTTGCCACAATGCTATCTCATTTATTATGGAATTTGAGTGGCCAAATATGTCCTCCAATGTGTTATTACACAAGAAATTGTTTCAAGGCATGGAAATATATGAGATTGAGCTGGATGAGTCCGAGTTTCTGCATTGTAGTTGTGAAACAGTACCATGGACTAGTAGTTGAATCAATCCCATCAGTCTCATTTGTTCTGTGTTTTTAGTTTTATCACTATACTGAAGGTTAGATTATACATCCTTCTTGCTTGATTTAAGCCACAGCCTTGAGCTGATATGTTCTTAGACTTGTCAGTAATTAAGGTTGACAAGTTTAAAGCATATGCTGCATTATCATAATGATGTGCTCTTTGCTTGTTGATAGGCATTTCAAGGAAAAAATGCAGCAGCAAACGAAGAAAGACGAAGCTAAGTGGAAACTGCTGGTCAGCAAAGTAATAGCAGCAAAGAATGCATTGGGGCCATTCTCAGCTCGCCCTGTAGATTTATTCTGACCCCATTACTTCTCTCAAACCTTGTATCCTCATCACAATATGCCATTCAACAAACCCACGCCATTGTTTAAAGTTTTAGAATTGCAATGGAGGCTTTGTAGAAGTTTCATTTTAGCTCGTGTATTTTTCAAAAAATTATTTCAGTCCCTATATTTAGTTTTTATTTACAAAGTGGTCCTCTTTTTTATTTGTATATCCATCATGCTTTGCATTCCCTGAGCGGGTTTTTTTACCAGTAGAAAGAATGTTATGGTCTCTGGTTTAAACTAATGGTTCAGATATTTCACCAACAAAATATCCATCATGCTACCTTTAGCAAGAAGAAAGCAATCTTCCATCATCACTAAACGATTTTTAGGATATTTCAAATCAACTTTGTTTTTGGTTAGTAAGCATCACCACCACAAAAAAGACAGCAGCAGCATATCTAGTATATGGTTTTAGTTTAGAACAGAGATTTAGGTTGGAGATGGATAATTTTTAGTCTGAATAATTTGTTTACAGACATCAAAAAAAATTTCAACGGTTTAATTATGTCGGTGCATCCATGTGTGTTCAGCTAAAAAACAAGTCATGCTTGTTTTTGCTTAACTTGTGGTTTCAACACAGAAATTGTGGGTTCCATGAGTTGAAAAACATGGTTCATGACTAACCAAACAACTTTAATTTGTGGTTTCAACTGAATGTGAAAGTTATCATGTAAACAAACACTCTATGCGGTTAAAATTGTGTTTTGCTCCAATCCAATCACTTTATGATTTTGTAGGGGTCTCATCACAAATTTTCTTGTGAAACTTTTATTATAAAAAACTATAATTTATATATATTTTTTAATTTTATCTTTTCAAATTATAATCTTAAAAGCTATTATATTACCAAACATATCTTTTTATTTTTATCAAAAAGCGATAAGATATATTGAGAGCGTAGTTATCGAATCTAATTTTAGATTTAATTTGAAAATAAACTTGAGGTTTTTTAAAAGGATATCATTATAATTGATTTAAAAAAAATTGATTTGGTAGAATTTAAACAGTGTAGTGTTTAGTTAGGTAAATTAATTCATTTAGATTATTTTCAAAACCTGAAAAAATTAAAGCTCAATTAAATTTAAATTAAAAATGAATTAAGATTACGGTTATGTTTGTTTTACGGAAAGTAGTTTCCTGAAAATTATTTTACAAACTTTCATGTGTTTATTTGTCATTAAAAAAACTAGTCAACGGAAAGCACTTTCCAGACAAAGAAAAATTTAGTTTGGTTTTCAGGAAAGTATTTTCTTTTTATTTTAGGTGAAAAACACTTTCAAAAAATTATAAAAATTTTAGAAATATCATATTATTTCTTGATTATATCAAATTTCAAACTTTTGATTGTTATATATTTTGTTTTGAATCTTTTGTTTTCAATTATATCCCTTAGAATTTGATTTAATTTTATTTTTATATTAACTTTGGTTCTCATTTTTATAATTGTTATTTATTTTTCTCTTATTATTTTTTTAATTGAAATTTTTTATCTATTAAATTTAGTCCTCATTCTTTTGATTGTTACTTATTTTATTTGAAATAATTTATGATATTATAATTATAATTATTTTAATTTCATCATCTTTCAATTTTTTTATCTATTAGATTTGATCTCTATTATTTTAATTATTATTTATTTTATTTGAGATAATTTATACAATTAAATTTTTTTTAATTTTATTTTCATCAAATTTTTTAATTTGTAAGATTTGTTTCTTATTATTTTAATAACTTGAAAAAAAAATATTAATAAGTTATTTTTGAGGTTATTTTTTATAACATAACCAAATAAATATTTTTCAATTTATTTTTTTTAAATAAAATATTAAAAAATAATTTATTTTTAAAAAAATATAGTTTTTTTAAAATATTTACAAGCAAAAAAAAAAAAAAACGAACGGCATTATAATTGAATAGAGTATTTGCCGAGTAAATTTATCGAACAGGATTAATAATTGATACTAATACAAGGACAAAGGGTTTTCCACGGACTGCTCTTAAGAGATTCCAGCTGAATATTTAGAAATATTCTCCAAGAAATTCCCCTGGTGAATCATCTGGTCAAACTCCCAGCATTCAGATAATCCAGTCAGCTGCTGAGTACAAGCAGCCATCTATATGGTTCCTTAATTCACTCCAAATTAAGAATCCAAAACTTTCTGCTCAATCTTGAATCATGAGACCACTGAGAAAATCATTCCTTGAACCTAACCCTAAATCATCATCACTCCACAAAGCCCTTTCTTCACAGTTCACTTACTCTCTTGATCGGCCTCCAGCACCAGAACCCCACTTCAATGAGACCACCAATACCCACTTTCCATTTTCAAGAAACCAACAAAAACATCACTCCAACAATGGACAAACCAATACCCTCTTGTTCAATTCACTACACAAACTAAAACCCACTTCAAGTACTTTGTTGTCTAGCCAAACGAGGTTGTTTTCATGTTCAAGTTCCTTTTTTTCGCTTTCAAGATCTCATTTTGGCAAAGAACCCGTCTTTAAAGTTATATTTCATGATCCAATCTCTAGTAAATTCATTCAAAGAAGGGCCTTTTCAAGTGAAAATCCAAACCCGGAAAATGCTGTGTCAGGGGAGAACTCACAGCCGATTGATGCAGGGTCTTCTATGAGAAAACCAATTAGTTTGTGGCCTGGAATGTACCATTCTCCTGTGTCTAATGCCTTATGGGAAGCAAGATCAAGGATTTTTGAGGAGCCTAATGATTCTGGGACTTCAGAGACTGAATTGGTTGCGAAAAGTCCATCAAAGAGCAGGACTAGCATTTGTTACAAGTTTTCTTCTGATTTTATACTTAGAGAGCAGTATAGGAATCCATGGAATAAGATTAGAATGGGGAAGTTGGTTGAAGATCTTGATGCTCTTGCTGGAACCATTTCCTATAAGGTACATAGGATTTTGATTTTGTGTTTGCTTAAAGTTTGATAGGTAATGTTTGAGATAGGTTTGAACCATTCCCAGTAGCTGATATGATCTAGAGTTTCATTTCTTTTTGCCTATTGAGTTTATATTTGGTTTTCTGTTTTGACCAATATTTCACTTGTGGACCAGCATTGCTGCAATGATGATGGCTCAACTAGGCCTTTGCTATTGGTCACTGCTTCTGTTGATAGGATAGTTTTGAAAAAACCAATCCTTGTTGATGCTGATTTGACTATAGTTGGTGCTGTTACATGGGTTGGGAGGTCATCCATGGAGATTCAGATGGAAGTGATTCAGCCCACTGAAGGTACTCTAGTAATAAATGGTGTTTCTTTTGTTCTTTCCTCTACAATCTCGGCTGTGATTTGATTGTAGATTACTAGATCTCATGTATAATTTATTGTGTGCATGTCCCTGCTCTTCATACTTCACTTCATTTCGATACGAGTGTTTATCAGCAGAGAAGATGGAACTAGAAATGAGTTACAATCCTAGCATGAAAGGTATATTTTGTGGAGGAACTTGTGGGAGCTGAATGTACCCATTCTGCTGATGAAAGCTTTGCAGCGGGAAATAACTGGTGTTCTTTCATATTGCTTTTTGAGGTCCATGCATTAAGGTCCAAATTATAGGCTATCAATGCAATGTTCTGCTGGCAAAGAGAGTTTACTGCAAGTCGAATCAGCTTAAAAGTGGTCGTAGGTTTTGCTTGTTAATATTGAATTCATAAAGTCCAAAGTACTTGTCCACACTTTCAAAAGCAGTTCTTCTGCAGAATTTTTTACTGAGTTGATTCTTTCCCCATTTTTTCCTAACCCTGTGTTGCAAAGGTTGATTTTTGTTTGGGGAACTTTATGTGAAGGGACCCTAGATTTTCTTGCTTGTTGGCTTTGAAAAATATCCTCTTTATTGAAGCATTTTGCCTTTCCCATGCACTTTTAGGATGGAAAAGCAGCTTGCCCTTTTTATTTTAGATTATGGCATTTTTCATTTCTGTAAAACAAGTGTGCTCTTCCCAGCACTTCTATGTAAGCATTAAATATGTTGCTTTGCGCCTAATAATATTCTCAGAAAAATCTCATCCTTGCCAGTAAGCACAAATCAACGTCTAGTTAATTTGCATTTAATCTCATACGAACATTGTTGGCCTTCCAATAATAGCATCTTTTAGTGATGTACTGCTATCACAGGCTGCTTTTCAAGTTCAATCCACTTGATGTTTTCTTACTTGTATCTTTTTCAAAAAGTTCTGAGTACAATTCTTGGAAGTGATTTTTAATGGGAACTTGTTTATCAGGGGCCACCAATCCATCAGATGCAGTTGCTCTTGTAGCAAATTTCACATTTGTCGCTCGTGATGCAAAGACAGGAAAATCAGCTCTTGTTAACCAGATCTCACCTGAAACTGATAAAGAGAAATTGCTTTGGGAAGAAGCAGAAGAAAGAAACAAGATGAGGAAAAAGAAGAAAGCGGAAAAGAAAAGGGATTCTGAGAATGAGGATATGGAAAGGCTCAATGCACTGTTGTCTGAAGGGAGGGTTTTCATTGACATGCCAGCATTGGCAGACAGAGATAGCATTCTTATACAAGATACTCGTCATGAGAACACTTTTATTTGTCAGCCACAGCAAAGGAACATTCATGGTCGTATTTTTGGAGGGTTTTTGATGCGCAAGGCATTTGAACTGGCCTTCTCGAATGCTTATGCATTTGCTGGTGCAGCACCACTCTTTGTTGAAGTTGATCATGTTGATTTCTTCAGACCTGTAAGTACCAACCCCTCTGCTTAGTTATATCTTTCACACAATGTGGAACAACTATTTACAACCACCTTTTGGAACAGATTTAGAACTCAATTTCCTGGATCTTTGGAGGGCATTTCACTTTCTTTGATTTCTTACAGCTATCTTTGGCCAGGGACATGGCATTGTAGGAGAACATTATCAGTGTTTGCGGTGTTTATAAGTGCTGATGAAGTTAGATTTAGGAGCTCCTAAAATAGGAAGATATTTCAACAAAAAAAACTGCTTCAGTATACCTCTTTCAGCTTTTCATGTCCATGAAGATTGAATAGGTGGACAAGCAATTCTGTGAACTTTATATTTTAAGCTTATGGGATTCCATAATTCCTTTCGCTGATGCAGGTGGATGTTGGAAATTTCCTTCGCTTGAAGTCTTGCATTTTGTACACAGAAGTCGAGAACCCAGCTGAACCTCTGATTAACGTGGAAGTTGTTGCTCATGTTACAAGGCCTGAGCTAAGGTCTAGCGAGGTGAGTATCTGAATTCCTCACGTTTCTTTGTTATAGTTCCGCAGTTCGCTCCTCCCCATAGTGTGACCAAAAATAAAAGAAACTTGAGAGTGTTTTGCTATTTGTTGTAAAAAAACATTTTGCTGTTAGATAAAAAGGGAACACTCAATTTTGGTGTTAACAAATGGAAGTCAGCAATGATGAAAGAACTTGTATGGGTGCGCAAGAGGAACCCTCGCTAAATGTTTTTTCAGTGGTGTAAACCTATCGAAAACAGTCATTTACTGCTCACAATCGCAAACATATAACTGAATGGATGGTTTAGTACATAATATGTAATTCCAACTCCTTTTCATTTTCTATTCTGAGCTAAAATGGCTAGAATACATATTAATTTATCATTTTTTTTCCTTGTATGCCACATGATTTGAACAGGTATCAAACAAATTCTGCTTTACATTCACTGTCCTTCATGAGGCCATTAAAGATGGATTGAGGATTCGGAATGTTGTTCCAGCTACGGAAGAAGAGGCACGTCGAGTTCTTGAACGCATGGATTCTGAAAACTCCAAGATTGCAAAATCGTGAAATAAATCTCCCTGCTGTCTGGAAAAGAAGCAGAGGGGGTGAAAATGGCGGCAGTCTTCCTCTTTTTTTGGTAGGCTTGGATAGCTTGAGCGTAAATAAGCAATGATGTTTGGATTCATTAGCATCTTAATAAACCACATGTACAATTTCTTTGTACAGATAATAAACCACACAAGGTTGGACTTCACCATCTGAACATAAATTCTTAAGGGTCCTGGCTACGCACTCAGGCAATTTGATGCTGTCTGAACATGCATTGCGAATGATGCTTTGTTACTTAACCCTATTGGAAGTAATCTTCATCCAATACCTGACTTAAACGTCTCCTCGACTCAAAAAACAAAATTTAGCCTTGACAAGAAGTGAAAAATTTGACCATGCTTTCAGCTTCTAATTTACAGGATAGATCCGACTATTCTGACTTCACTACATTATTACCTGACATAATCCCTTCGGTATGTTACATACAAAGTAGACAAATCCAAAATCTTGTAAAGCATATGTTTAGATACAAAACATGTGGCCAACCTAAAAGAGGGTAATGGCTAGATGCACAAACTCAATTCAAACAGCCTGCTGCCAGCACCTCCAATTTCAGGTAAGCATCCCAGTGAGATTCCACAGAATCACCCGGAGTTAAACTTATCAAGATGATGGAGTTTCATCGTCAGAAGAACCATCGTGAAGCCTTCCAACAAGTCCTGGAAAAACTGGTGCAAGTGTTGGATGTAAAGGCATGGGACGGACTGAACTGTATATGGTTCTTTCATTGATCTTTCCAACCTCTTTGCACACATGATCGAGAATGGAAATAAAATCCCTCACCACCATAAAAATCCAGAATGGGCGAGCTTCTACCTTAGCCGAGTTCCCATGGAAATACTCAGTTATTTCCTTCACCAGAGAGAGAGCAGCCTTTTCCTGTGCTTGAAGCCTTACAATTTCTTCCTCTGCCTTCTTCATGAACCCATTCATCGACTCTGAGAACTTCCAGCTACTCTCCTTCAACACAATTTCTTCATTTAGTTTCAGAACTTCAGTAATTTTTGTCATTCCAGCGGCAAGTTTTGCAACTTCACTGCAAAGCACATCTGAATCCATTGCAGCGGATTTCTTTACATTGGTAAGCTCTCCACTCAAACCTGAAACCACTTGCAAACCAAGCTTCCTAAACTGAACTTCATCTTGGAATGCTGATTGTTGAGTTTTCTGAGCTGTTTGATCCTGGTTGGTACCACAAAGACGAGAACCTTCAGACCTGATGATTTCCTGAACAACAAAATGCAAGAGTGTGGTTTTCCCATCAGTGCCTTTAATATCAACAAGCTTCAGTAGTGTGTCAAGCTTGAAGGCTTGGGCATCGCCGCGATTGGTGCCAACATTCATGCGGTTCCCAGTCTTGAGCACTGCTTCTAGAAGTTTCAAGAACATTCTGCTGTTCTTCAATTCCTCACAAGCTGCCTGTAGAAAAAGAAAAATGAGAAGCAGCTGGAAGATTGCTGCAACAGGAAATGATGAACGGAAAAAATGTGCTCTAGCATTTTTGGCAGATCTAGTGATGGAGCCCTTTTGATCACCACAATACATGATTAGAAGTGAATAAAAAAATTATTTTGACATGTAGAAGGGTAAGAAGGTTTATAACAACCATGAAACAGAACAGTATACCTGCTTTTCAATATCAGCTATATTACCACGTATTAATATAAATTAAATAGCATAAAAATTTACAAGCTAAATGAAGATTTACCTCCAGTGTTTCAAAAGACCTCCGCAGGTACTCAATTTCTGAATCAAAACTCGCAATATAAAGCATTGCATCAACCCTCTTGAATGCAAAAGGAACATCAAGCACTTCCTTGAGAAATTTCTCAGCAGGGCCTAGCTTGAACGGTGATTCATCCTTGAAGTCTTTTAGTTTGTATTCTTCTTCTTTAGTTGGAGCCATCTTTGATAGACTTTCAAGAAGTTCTGTTCCCAGAGTATCGGAATTGCCTGTTCACAGCAGAGAATGGTTCAGTAACAGCATAGCTCCCTCTCATCAATAATGTATGCGCACGCGCACTCCATATAGTTCTAGTGTTCTTCAGAAAGCAAAGGGAGGCAATATCATGCAGCTTTTTTTACCTATCTTCAACAAAGATTAGCTTTTTGGCCTAAGATGGGAAATGCTGTTATGGGAAAGATAAGATATCTCTATGAATAAAGGCAGTACATTCGCACTACAAACACCATGTCATAAAAAGAGACTATTCTTTCTCAACTTTTGCTAATCCATATAGCACTGTAGGGGCCAAACAGAATTATAATTAACCAACCAATAACACAAAGTTCATTAGCTAAAAGCATTCAACATTTAAATTGCATTGTGGCAGGCATAAGCTTTTGTCTAAAAAGTGTCCCTTAACTACCTTGATTTAAGAATCTTTCATAAAGAAGCACCACCGCGACCAAAGGTTTGTCAATGTTTGCTGGTCAAAGAGAAGTGGTACATCACCACATTCAATCCCACAAAAAAAAATCCTTAATATGTGGCAACCTCAAGCCTAGAGATTTTGAAATTTTAACACAGGTAGGAATTTGCAGCCAAAGATAGGAAAACTGTAGGAACCAAACATGGTTAAAGATAGTGAAGCAGGTATTTTGAACTAAGATCGACTCCAATAATGCAGGCAGCTATTACATTACCAATTTGCATGCATTTTTGTGGACAATCCTTAAGAATTGAAAGCAAGATTGTCTACGTCAGATTTTACCTTCCAAAAGGGCTTCACAGACTTCTTCAATGGTCACATTAAGAGCCCTCAACAATATTGCAATATTCTGGGACTTCTTTGGATCAAGTACTGTATTCTCCTGGTTCAGCAATGGAAGCGATAGCCGCCTTCCATTGTGATCCTTCACGTTCAAATTCGAATTATTCACCATAAAAAGTGTCTCAATCATTTCCTCATTCAACCTGCAACAGAAACCACATTCTACAAACTTACAAAACCATTCAACTTAACCAAACAAATAAGAAAGTAACTCCTCGCAAAATCAAGAAACTTCAAAAATAAACAAAAAGCTGAAGAGCTTTTTAAGTATCTCACTGAAAAGAGCTAGATTTTATCTGATCCCACACCATAGCCCGATCCGAGCTTGCTCTAACTTTATCCCAATGCAAAGGCTTCAACTTTGGTTTCATACTCTCCTCATTCCTCTCAACACTACCTTTGCTTTGCATTTGCTCAGTGCCCAAAACTGGCATTGCATGATTTTGAACTAAAACAGACCTTGTAGGCGTAACGAGAACTGGAGGCCCTGAACTCCCCAAATTCATTTCCTGAGTCACTCTAACCCCCATTGGCATCTCCCAAAACCGTGGTGGTGGAGGTGGTGGAGGCGGTGGTGGCAGTTTTACTGGCACAAATTGTTTACTAGCACTCTCTCTCCTCACTGGAACCTGCTCATTCTGTCCCGAAAAACTCAGATTTCGCTCCAAAGAACTCTGCATCTCCCCTGAATCTCTCCTTGATGATGATGAAGAAATGGGTGGCGAGGATCGCTTAATGGACTGAAACGGAGCAGGAAAACTAATAATAGTTTCAGGAGACTTGGATTCTCCACTTCTAAGGCTAGAATTCGATACTGGAGACACACTGCTGGACACAGATTTTGATGGAGAACAAAAGTTTGATTCTGGATATGAAGCAGTCCTTGAATTAAAACTTCTAGACCCAAAAACCTCTCCTTGAGTCCCTTGAATCTCTCTTCTAGAACTTGAATCAACACGAACTGGACTCTCATGACTAGTCTCTTTCCTTCCAGAAGACCCTCTTGGTGAAAAGAACTCTTCTTCCTCGTCAGTATCTCTATCAACTTCATCTTCTTCTTTACTAGAACTAACAAGAACTTCACCACTTCTATAAGTTGGTGTGTAATTATGTCTAGGCAATGGAGGCAACGGTCTCAGCTCAGGAGACCCAAGTTTTTGATACTGTGAAGAAGATGACGAGGAAACACCAATCTTAAGACCAGTATTGTTGGATGAAGTTAGCTTGTCTGGATCGTCAATGCCAGCTCGAGAGTTCACTAATGTGCCCAAGTAAAGGAACTCCGAGCTTGTGCTTACAACACCAGGACGGTGTGGGAGCTTCGGAGGTTTAGGAGAACCATCTGAAGGGATAGTGTTCTGAGGATAAAGGCGGAGATTTTCTGATCTTGAACCCTTTTGAGGGCTAAAAGGCTGGGTTTTTCTGCGAGAATAGATGAAGAAGGCTGAAAATAAGGCTAAGAGGGCAGCGAAAAGAAGGGAGAGGGAGATGGAAATTGCAATAATGAGGTTGTGGTGAGGAGAGGAGGATTGGTGGGGGAGAAGGAGGGAGGAGATGTTAGCAGGGAAAGTTGATAGGGTGGGAGTGGAAGGAGTAGGTGGTGGAGGTGAAGGGAGGGTAGGGAAGAAGGGCTTTTGTGGGTTACTGTGGTTGCTGTTGTTGTTGTTGCTGGGGGTGGCGGTGAAAGGATATTTGGGTTGGGGTTGAGGAGACGAGGAGGGAGGCTGTGTTGGTGTAATGGAGGGGGTTAATGGGAAAAAGGGTTGGTGGAGGAGGTGTCGGTGGTGAGTGATGGAGGTTGTGGTCGTGAAGTGAAGATGGAGGAGGAGGTGGAGGAGGAGAATATTTATTGTAACACTAGCACTAGTAGTAGTGGCCATCAATGTATGTTTTTGAAGGTAATTAAACATAAAGTAAAGACGCACTTCAGACACACACGATGTTATGTCTCTCTCTCTCTCTCTCTCTCTAAAACCAGAGAAGTAGCAAGATTAAGAAAGAAACGAAGTTAATGTGGTGGGGGTCGTGGGCCAATGAGAGAGGGAGAGGGAAGGCATGAAATTGTAGAGAGAACAAGAAACAAAGCATTAACCTTGAGGTATTGTTGTGGGAGACAGTGAAGAAAGTTAAGTTCTTGGATTGGGATTCTCCACACAGAAGAGCAGGCAGGCAGGTAGAAAGATTGAAGAAGACTGAGAGCACAGTGCTTCTTGATAGACAGAAACAGCTTGTGGCTCAAGAAGCTAGACAGACGGGCAAGTTCTTGAACTTGAGATTGGAACACTGTTGCAGAAACAAGACACTCACACAGTTCAGAAAACGTGAGGTCCAAGAAGAGAATGTCCTCACTCACTGTGTGGGAGAATCAAGGAGAGGTAGAGCGGGAGAGAGGGTACTTCTACTACATGGTGGGGAAAGGAGGGAGCAGTAGTGGGAAATTGGAATGGTAGTTTGGAATTTCAAGACAAAACAGCAGCACAAAACCCATTATAGCCTTTTCATTTTCACTTTTTTTTTTTTTTTTGCATCTCTAGATCGAGAAGAAGATGACAGTAGCAAGGTGGAAATCCAGGTGGAGTTGAGGAGGAAGGTACACCTAGAGGTTAAAATGACTGACACTTTGATATTTTGTAAATTATGTATCATTATTGTAGGCATTTTGTTTGCAAGCTTTGTATTTTGGTCATGTGGATGTTAGATATCTGTCAGAACTATCATCTCATCAGCAGAATTATTTTTAAAAAAAATAAACAATTTAAAAAATTGATGAAATAATAAGTTTAATATATGTCAGTATCAAAAAAATACCATATTTATAAGAAAAATAAAAATCTATTTCAAATATTATGTTTTTTAATTGTATCAAATTATTTTTTTATAAATTATTTTTTATTTTTGTTATTTGATCAATATTATTTTTTTAATTTGTTAAAAATTATTTTTTGATATCAAAATGGTATAATAATAATAATAAATTAATTTAAAGCTAAAAATATATTTCAAAAACATGATTAGACCATGATATCAAACATGACTAAAGTATTTATTTTTGTAGTTTAACCTATTTTTTAAATCATTTTCTAATTTTTTTTTACATAATAAATAACAAGTTAATATTTTTTAATATTTTTTTATTAAAAATATTATGCATCATATAATCAAACACACACAATCAAGTGAAAAGGGTTTTTAAAAAAAAACATACCAAAATAGATTTAAAAATTTAATAGAATAACACCATTTTAAAAAATTAATGAAATAATATATTTTCATTTTATCATGCTCTTAAAACATGATATTTATTAAAAATTAAAATTAATCATACTCATTATTAATAAGAAACTCTTTGTTTTTACGTTTAAAAAGTGTTTTTAAAAAATTTTAAAAATTATTTTTTTTATTTTTTAAATTAATAATTTTTTATGTTTTTAAATATTTCGATGTTCTAATATTAAAAATAATTTTTTAAAAATAAAAAATATTATTTTAATATATTTTTAAATAAATTTTATTTTAAAAACATACATTCAACCAAAAAAAAAAAACCCTGTATCTCTCCCTCGATGCAAAGAAGTTGGAATATCATTTTCAAACCATTAATATGAAACGTGGCCAAAATTTATTAGGTAAATCAGATCAAACGAGTGAGTTACAGATGATGTGACCTGTTCATGATCATGCAAAACCTGACGAGCTCCATTATGCAGCTCTACCCTTCTTATTTCCTGCACACACGACGACGTTTAGACAATAAAAAATAAATTATATATATATATATTATTTTTCCATTTTTGTTTTGTATACTGATTGCCGTACAGTGAGAGTGAATGTGTTTAGAAATGTTTTTTTATTTTAAAATATATCAAAATAATATTTTTTATTTTTTAAAAATTATTTTTGATATCAGCATATTAAAATAATATCAAAATATTAATTTAAAATAAAAAATAAAAAAATTTAATTTTTTTAAAAAACATTTAAAAAATACAGTGCCCAGCACACCTAAGAAGGAAGGGTATCATGAGAAAGCAGAGCTCTCTTTCACGCTCTTTGTGGGGGAAAAGGTTTTGCTTTCGGCCTTGATTCTTTTTACAACGGGTACGACTGGGGAGGGAACACTGGAATCCAGCTGGATATTTTTTTGGATTCTTTCCACGCCATGTGGTTTACTGTGCACTTGCTGGATTAATCTTACCTTGGTGCAGATTCATTGTTCTCTCACGAGATTATTTTTTTATTTTTTAATATTTATTTAGATTGTTTGTAATGTATTATTGTTAAAAATAATTTATAAAAAATAAAAAATACATTATTTTAATATATTTCTAAAAAAATTTTATCATTTATAATATTTTAATACATTATTTTAATATACTTCTCGTATAAGATTAAATTTATAATATTTATCATTTTTTAACTCTTGTCGTCATTTTTTTTCTTAAATCTTTTTTTATTTACAAAAATATTTAATTAATAATCTTCGATCATTTTGATATTTTAAATGCCTTATAAAAATATTAAATTATATATAGAGAGAGAATGAGGAAAGCGGATCAATCCGAAACTCTTGGCATGGAATGCTATTCGAATAGCAAGATTTTCTATACTTCAAGTAGATATGGAGCGAGAATACATTCATTTTCTATAAATTGTTTTTTTCACTTGGCTTATTTCATGATTTGCCGAAACTAAAGACAACAATTAAAAATAAAACACAAAAATTTAATAAATAAAAAAGGTTGCAGATATTAACTCCAAACTCACATTTATTCCCTCTGAAAAAAATAATGTTGATCAAGTCTTCCTTCTTAGAAGGTTTATAAAATTTTAATTAAGTCAGAAACCCTACCTTAATTAGAAAACAAGATCACTTTTTAATGACTTTTAATTTTTTTATATATTTATTTTAAAACATTTTAAATGGAAGATATTATAAATAATTGAAAAATATATAAATTATCAATGATTTGAGAAAAATATTTATTAAATTATTTTAAACATATCAGGTAAATGTGGGGGTGAGCCCTTAGAATTATTTAAAAAAAAATTAATTGGAGTAATATATAAACTATTTGAAAATATTTTTTATCATAAAAAATTAATATTTTTAAGTTGAATATTTAAAATGTTTAAGATAATAATACCGGTAATTAAATATTTCTATCTCTTGTCTTAAAAGCAGAAAATAAAATAAAATAAAATAAAATAAATGTTAAATATGTTAAAACCCTTCATGACATGGATCATATCGTCTATGCCTATTGAATTTTGACCTACAATTACCATCTATTTCATGGAGTTGTAGGGTTTGTCAAAACTGGAAAGTATCACAGAAGAATTTAAATGTCAAGATGGCAGTCTTTAGTCATCATCAACTTCACAG
>Ga0325400_1001647_pt1 | contig 18711 bp, 10 predicted proteins | sample PopdelMetagenome_2_FD_205662 | JGI IMG/M metagenome (GOLD analysis project Ga0325400, IMG submission 205662) | Populus deltoides microbial communities from Bellville, Georgia, United States - Xylem-PdKOR-R1 | ecosystem: Host-associated > Plants > Phyllosphere > Stem > Wood/Secondary xylem... | reverse complement strand
TTTTTTTTTTCTCGTTGCGCCGCTGAGTGATCTGTTCTGATCTCTTTAACGGGCATCCCATATAGTCTAGGCCAGCATCAGGAAGCCTGGAATTTGCTGGACATTAAACATCAACTTTGACAGCTATTTAAAGATGACAGTGAAAGCTCAGCTTTTAACAATCACAACACAACAACAAAGAGAGGATTTTTTTTTAAAAAATAAAATTTGAATTTAAAAAAATAACATAAGTTAAAAAAATATTTGAAAAATAATATAATTTAAACATAACCACTTTTAAAAATATCATTTTTTTATACACAATCACTATTTAAAAAACCGTGTTTCAAAATATATTTTTATACACAATCGCTAATTCAAATAGATTTTCATACATGTTTTTTTTTTACAAATTAATTAACCTAAACCAAAATCAACCTAAAATCTTATAAGATTCAGCGGCCAAAAAATGAGATTGGATATTCAATAACTAAAAAAAAATTAGAAGATACGATGATGTGACAGAAAAAAAATAAAAAAAAAAAAGAAAAAAAAGAAATAATAGGTCATCATAGACATATTGAGGCACCGTTTTTATATACCTGATATCGTTAGAAAAATATCAACAAGACAATTTTAATTATACATTGAGAGAACATCAAATGAGGTCGTAATTAATCCTAAATTAACTCTAAATAAAACTCCTAACAAAATTTTCTTTGTTTTAAATCTTGTTTCTTGGTAATCGGATCTTTATAAAATTTTGAATTAATTTCTTATATATGTTAATTAAATCGAGAGAAACATGATTCTTGAAATAAATGTTATTTTTAATAGTGGTTCTGTTCAACTGTTATTTTTAACTGTAGTTGTGTTAAAACTATATTATTTTCTTAATATTTCTTGATTTTTCCAAAACTTTTATCAAAAGTGTTAGGATTATGAAATACCCCGTAGATCTTGCAAGTATAAGAACCACCAAAAAGTTTATATATATCACATAAACAATAGAAACAATCTGCACTCTATGATCCACAATCAAAGAAGGAAAGAGTGTAGTAACAAATGAGTAGTTTGCCGTTTAAAGAGCACAGCAAATTTCTTTAACAGAAAAAGATAGTGTATAAAATAACAGGCACATCGTAATCCTGAAACCAACAACAATTTAGACCACGAATTTCCAAACGTCCTTAAAAAAATCCGACATTTGCTCTTGTTCTCTTATACGTCATTACCTGGTCATGTCCACATACAGAGCCACCTGTTTCCCTGTCCTTGTCTCTCCCACCCTTAATTCAATCGTCCCATTTTGAAGCTTCCTCTTCTCATAATATTAAAGAAAAAATAATAATATATGAACACTTTTTTGAACTAGTCAAATTCATGCTTCCATGGAATATAATTAAGTCAGAGTATTCAAGAAATTATATACACTGAAACTTTCAGATAAAAGATCTATTCTTTTGTTTTGTTCTTATGTATTATTTTCTTATGGTAAACAAGAGCTGAATAGCAATAAAAAGATTGAAAACCCAGCATAAATTCTTCGTATTTGAATCAAGAAATGACCTCTAATTTTTGGACATCTCGCATCGCCGCCGCTAAACAGCAGTATGCGTCACAGCACCATCATCAGAGTTCCCATCAAGGTGGGTTCCTTTTGTTTTTATTCTGCTCGTTTGTTTTGTGAGAAGTGTTGTTGTGGCCTCAATTAACGTTGTTGTTTTTGTTCGTGGACGTGTAATTAGATCGTTTCAATATTGATGATTTCGAGGTAGAAGAAGAGGTTAGACCTGATTTTCCATGTCCTTACTGTTATGAAGATTTCGATATCGGGTCTCTGTGTTCGCATCTTGAAGATGAGCACTCGTACGAGTCTAAAGTCGCCGTAAGTTCTTTTTTTACCTTTTGGTTTATTGGGTAGATGGAAGTGATGTAAGTTTTGTTGCTGTTTGTCTGCATGAGCTTGGTTTCTTGATTTGATTTCTATTTTATGTTTAGGTGGTTGAGTTTGTTAATTTCATGCTTCAAAATCTAATTTTATTTTCCTTCCTGAGAGAGAGGGGACCAAAGTCATAGTGATTGCTTTAGATTTTGCCTTTTTTCGTTCAGACATGAGAAAGTATTGATCTTTACCTTACTGGGTATGTTTGTTTGATACAAGGTGCTAATGACATCTATCTTTTTTTTATCGCGATGACGGGAAGGTGGAGGGATTGGTTTTTTTGGTTCTGTATTTGTGCAAGTAAAGTTTTTTGAAGTGACCTTGTAGTAGGAGTATTTGTTTAGGCATATTTGTGTTGGGAGTTATTGATTTCTCCCTAGAGTTCTTTTGGAAATACCTCGCCCATACCATGAAGTTCTGTTAGTTTTTAGTGTTCATATTTGCTCTTTGTGTTTGATCTTCCAATTTCTGAAAGGTGCTCCTGTTGGACAGGGGAGGATGTTGCCTCCCTCGAAGAATAATTGCTGATCTATTCTGTAACTGATGTTGCTGAAAAAGCAATGAATAAGGAATATGTGGTGTTAGATGACAATTAATGCGGCTAGTCCTTACTGAGCTATGTATATTTATGAAGTGATGGATGTGGGATCAGTGAGTCGTGAGCACATCCTTATTCTGGAGCTTTTTTTTTTTTACATATAAAGAAGCTTTTCAAGTCGAGCAGCCCTTCTTGGTTTGACAGTACACACATGACTGCTGACAAATTGACAATCCAATCTGTTTCATCTATTAACCTGAGGAGATTATAAATGTTCAGCAGTTTCCTTAATTGTTTTTTTAAGAAACTGCAGTCGTCAAATCTCACCCAACCAATTAGCCCAATTGAATAATTATCCTAGTTTGGTATATTTGTCTTTCGTTCTCTCCTACAAGAAGAGGGTTTGGACATCACTTGTATATCTATGCATCCAGGATAATGCTATGAAATAGAAATTAGAAAACAGCTAAGCAGACATGAACAACTTGGTATCTTAATTGTCTTATTGCCTATTATTACTCAATCCCAGCATGGCTTTAGGACTATTTATGTAATTGTGTTTTGGGTTGATTTAATGCTGCTTCCACTTTGTCTTTGCAGGTTTGTCCTATTTGCTCTGTTAAAGTTGCTCAGGACATGCTAAGTCATATTACATTACAACATGGACACTTGTTCAAGATATCCTTAAAATTAAAACTTTTGTTACTCAAATGTTTCTCATTCATTATTAGAATATATGCAGGTATAAATGCATGGCTTTATATTTGTTGACAAAATCAAACTAGTGCCCAAGTTTTCTTTAACTAAAGATTACTTGCAGAGACGTCGCAGGTTACGTAGAGTTGCAATTCCTAACAGTCAGGCATTGTCTCTCCTTGGTCGTGATCTCCGTGAGGCTCATCTGCAAGTGCTGTTAGGGGGTGGTGGATATAGGTCAAATAACACTAATGCTAATGTGTCCAATGCCTCCACCGATCCATTCCTTTCATCTTTCATTTTAAATTTCCATACATCTGAAGCAGAGGAAATTTCAAAAACTGTGGCAACGAGTATAGAGGATTCTTCTGCAAAGAATTCAGCACCATCTCATATGTGGAAATCAAGGTAATGATTCAAGTTTTATATTTTCAACAACTTAAAGGAGCCAAGAATAAACTCATTTATGATTTCCTTCGGTCATTCAAATGTTGAACTAGAAATGATAAACATAAAATAGTTTTTCATATTTCACAACGCATTAACCAGTGGACACAATGTCTCCTTGCTGCTCTACCAGTGCTTGTAACCATGGCCAACATTGAACCTTATGTGGAAACATCTAGTTGAAGTCTTGCTGGTATTGCCATCACTTTTTTATTTTCCTTTGCCATCAATCCATTTGTTCATTTCTCATGCTAAGGGTGATTTGATATACTGCAATTTAGTTGCTGGTAGTGATCTTTTGGTCATATGGGATGGGACAGGCATCAATGAACTTCTGTGTAGGAGGTTGGAGTTAAAGCTCCCGCTCATAACTAACAAAGGCAAGGGTGGTGATTGGTTGCTTGTTGGTTGAGGGTTGGGGTAAGGCCAAGGATTTTTCTAAGATTTATTCCAGAATAAAAATCAGAGATCTGAGCACCGCAAAGACTGATAGAGACATGCATACACGGTGCCCGAACACACCTGTACACTACATGCATCATGCATACAATTGCAAGCATGCACACACGTGTTCAAACATTCTGAGTTTTGCCAGGTAGAGAGGTGAATGAATTAATTGTAACTTGACATGTTTAACTGATATTTGTTATTTGGTAGTAGAATTAAACAAGCAGGTGATGATTTGGCTGCTAATGTCAAAATTGTCTTGGGATTTTAATTTTGACATCGTCTCTTTGTTGCAGTTTTGATCCTTCTTTGAGTTACGAAGAGAGGGAAAAAAGGATGAAGCAAGTTTCCGGGAGAGTTGGTTTTGTGCAGGATTTGCTTCTCTCAACCTTGTTAAGCAACTAATAAAAGCAGGAAGTCAACTTAGAAAATAAGGGAGGAGATTCAAAATCTTTCTATTAGAGGTAATTTTGGGTGGGATTTTATTTGTTTTACATTGCTCAACAACCCAAATGCATGCCTCATTCAGATTCTGCAGCAGCACTGTGGCGACTTTAGGATAATATCTCATCCTTTTTTCCTCTCAACTAGTGATGTACTGCACTCAGCAGAAACAATGATCTTCTAGTTATGGAAGACTTGATTTATGAAATATTCTTGATGTAGCTTTTTCAATGATAATTTCAAGAACGTTATCATCACACATGAGTGCATCAGCGGAAGCAGAGAGTTCGACACATCGTTCCAGACTTCCCTCTAGTATAGGTGCAGCTGCAGTGAAGGCAATTCATATTTTTAGCTGATCATGCTGCCTTTCTATCAGTTAAACAGACATTTTTCTGTGAATGGTTTACAAGCTTACTAAACAAAGCCCCTGAAAAAATGTTCATGTTTTTCCGTGGGAGGCATAGAAGAGAGAAAATGTATACGAAAAAAAGCCTATGAAATGGATACTGATGGTTAGGGAATTATGATCCCTGTGCATGGTTTGAAAGAGGTGTGTTTGGCATTTGATGGAAATTAGAAAGATGGGTTATATAGATTCAAAAAAAGTTTGATATTTTATTTTTTATTGCTAGATTGCATGTCTTTATGTTTAATACATGATGTAGCCTTATATCCCAGCTAAAAAAGCTGGAAAATAACTAATAAAAATAATCCTAATCTAATGCGATGGTTGTAACAAAATAGAATTAAAAACTCATTTCAGAACTTAGAACTCCATGACTCAGAGACCCAGTTCTGTCAGGTTGAGTTGTTAATTTCAAGGCTATTTATGTCACATACAAAGCCTTTTAAATCAAGACTTTTCTTCTCATTTTCGTTGTAGGATAATTCCTTTTTCATTCTCTCCAGTTTATTCTTGGAAAGCATCTATAGTTGCTAACTTACAGGTGCTGAAACGAGAAGAGAAGAGAGAAAAAGAGGGAAAAAGACCTGAAACTAAAAAACCCAAAAAAAAAAAAAAAATTAATCAAAGAGGATTTTGAAGCTGAAAATGAAGATGGTCTGAGCCAGGAGTTAGGAGAGGAGAAAGAAGAAGAAAATAGAAAGAAGAAAAATCAAAGAGGGAGAGAGAAACCGAATAAACCTGATAAACCACCCAAAAAACCACTTAACTACAAGCATTGATGCCGTCTCTACCACCAATAACCACCATAGTAGCTCGACCCAGCCTTAAGAGAAGCCAAATCCTATTTCCTTCTTCTTTTTTTTTTTCTTTTTCTAATAGGGTGAAAATGTTACTATTCAAAAATACAAAACAATGAACATGTTACTATTTTATATTGTTTTTATTTTATTCTTGTTGACTTCAAATTCCCTTTAGCGTTTTATAAACTTGCGCTCTCATTTTTTTTTTTTTGTATGCATATGCATGTAAAATTTCACTTTTTAAATGTATTTTTGGTATTTTATTTTTATTTTTATTTGCTTCATATTAATATTATTTTCGGTTTGTAAAATTGTGCTTTTATCTTTTCATATATGTATGTGTGTGTAAATATTAATTTAAAAAATAAAAAAAAAATATCGACGAGTTTTCGTCAAGTTAGTGTCATGTTTTGAAAAAAAATATTTTAATAGTTAGGTCAACTTGTATCTTAGGTTTTAGAGATCAATGTAGGCTTAACACAACGTTTTCAACCTCCAAACAAGTTTAAAAGTGAGTAAATGAGTTTCGATCAAGTTAACATCATGTCTTATTTAAACTTAGATTTCAACGGCTAAGTCGATATTTCTTCTAGTTTTAGGAACCGATGTTGGCCTAGCATGATGGTTTTATGTCTCTTAGAGTAGGGACTAACATGGGTTAAATATATTATTCTTTGCAACTTTTAAACAAATATAAAAAAGTCAAGAAATATAAATAAATAAAATAAACTAAAAAAATCATCAAATTGCGAGATTCTTGATTTAGGGTCCGATATTAATTAGATAAACATCCATAATAGTAAATGACTTACAAATAAGCTTAAAAAATAATTTGGATAGTAAATAGCATGCATAAAATGAATTTAGAAGAAACACATAATTGAGGTAACATTTCCTGGAAAAGTTTGTGGTAAGGATGATTTTTATCTTCTTTTAAGCATAATCAACCCCCTGTTAAGATCTTTAAAACCAGTGCATATTTTAAGATTTCTTAAAGAACTAGGTGACAACTTTATTTTATATTTTCTCTTTAATTTTGAAGGTTTCATTTATGTTGGGTGCGATAATATGCTAGCCCAAAAATGATTATACTAGCAGAAAAATAACTAATAAAAATAACTCTAATCTAATTTAACAATTGTAACAAATTAAAACTCAGAATTTAAGTCAGGGCTTACAACTCCTCAACTCATATAAAACCTCTTGTTAATTTCAAGGTCTAGTTTTACTTGAATTACTGATTTCAAGGATCTTTATGCCATATATAAAACCTCTTGAATTAGGAATTTTCATCTCCTTGTTCTTGTAGGACACTTCCTTTTTATCCTCTTCATTTTATTCTTGGAAACTACCTCAAGTTGCTGACTTATAGGTGCTGAAAATCCTCCTCTCGCAAGGACTTTTTGCATTGACCTAGCTGCTAAAGTTTCTATTGTTTTTTATTCATGACTTTTGTTTCATTTGCTTTTGATTCATGGTCTACTTGTGTACTCATTGACATTTTTAGACATTGATAATGATTTAAATTTTTTAATTTTTTGAAATTTTTAGCAGAAGATTCTAAAGTGGTCTATGATGTTGCCAGGAAATGGTTGGATTTGCTCATGATGGTAGTTAACTAAAAAATAAGAAAAATAAATCTTAAATAATTAGTTTGTGGTGGTGGTTTTAAAACTAATATAAATAAGAACAAACATAGTGTGAGTAGAAACAAGCTAGAGAATATTATATGGGTATAGTAGAGAAAGTTAGCATTCTAAGATATTTAGTTTTCAAACTCAAGTTGAAATATATGTTCTCTCTTACCTATTTATGTACACAATTCCTTTTTTTTTTTGGCAAATTTCATTTATTCCATGCTTTAGTAATTCATATGTATCTTACCAATTTGTTAAAATTGTTGATCCATTATATCAACCCATCAATCTGACAAATTAAATAATGATCTATTAATCCAAAACTTGGCTAATCTAAAAATTATAATTATAACTTTTTTAAAATCTAATATCATATCTAATGGTGTCAAATCAAATTACGGAATCTCTAAGAAAATATAATTAATCATGAATGGAACTTGTATATATGATGGATGAATACTAACTAATGCCTTTTAATTAAGTTTATGGAATTTAAAAATTTTAAATCTTTTATAAACTGAATATCATCCAATAATAATAATAAAACACATATGGGAATGGAATTCAATTAGTTCATGCAATTCTATTTTCTTTAAAAGCTCTAAGTTTGGTCTTTTCTGCACAAATAAAAAATAAAAACAAAACCTCAAACAACAATCCATGTTACTACTCTATTTTAATAAACTTAAGCACCATGTTGAACTTCTTATACGAGTAGCTCAAACTATTATATTCAATAAATCTTTAAGCATTTTGTCTTTAATAAACTTTTTAGCATGGTTGGCTCTCTTTATAGTATTTGTGTTGTGATGTTATTTGAACTAAAAATAAGAATGTAATTTAAATTTATTTTTTAAAAAAATTAAAATAATTTTATTTAAAATATCTCCATATTATTTAGAAGAAAACGTTTGTTAAACCATAAACAAAATGTGGATACTAAAAATGCATAAAAGAATTTGTCATAATTCTTTTAAACAATGTAGACATATATTTAGTAAAAAGCTTATAAAAAAAGACATTTATACCATTTAATACTAACGATACTCTAGCCAGATTCATGATTAAAGCATGTCAAACACTATAAAACCCCTAAGGTAAGAAAATATAGCCAAACTAAGTTAATGACATAAGACCTAACCTACAAGCAAATAATGAAATTATACAACCAGCCACTACTGACCTATAAAAATTAGGAACAACTAATAGCCATAAAATGCTTAAAATGATTTTTCATAATTGCTACAAAAGTAATTTTGTCTCGTTTGTCCATTTAAGTTTTCAATTGTCAACATTGTTAGCATGTTTCACCCCTTTAATGATTATCAATGCCAACCTGCTAGTTTTTTATGGATCTCATGCATTATTATCCCAATCATAATTATTAAACCCAACCCAACAGGTCGATCAGGTGATCTAGGGACCTAGAGTTTAACCTAGGCCAAGTTTTCATTTTCATTTTTATCATATAAGTCAAACTAAAATCTAAAATCAAGACTATCTTATTTCATGATAAGGTCAATCACCTAATAATTTATACCCATTTTAAATTTCATGTCAAGGCTAGTTACCATGAAACTTGTTGAGCTCTGATACTCATCCTTTATGACCTTTAATTGAAATCACCAAGAATCATTAGGTTCTAATACAGTTGACACGACTAGGAACTGAAGGATAATGATGTTTGTTACAAGTCAAAACACTCAAATACTAAGAACATCATAGCTATTGGGAAACACCAAAATATTCAATTTTTATCCATCCAAGTTTCACTTACCAAAAAGCTATTACATTCGTTTATATATATATATAAACTAGAAATACATAATAATATGAAATTTTTTTTGTGCTAACTAAGAAAAATATCTATTTTTCCAAAAAAAACTCTCGATCGCCTAACAATTTGGACCCATTTTAAATTTCATGTCGAGGTTGTTCATCTACAACTTTGACCCTTTTTAAAATTCTTATGTGAAGGTTGGTCACCATTGCTCTATATCCAGAATTCAACTTCATAAAAAATAACATCATGACTAATAATAATTTTCTTGGTGCTAGGATTATATAAGTTATAAGCTTTTGAATAATCATTAATACCAAGAAAAATGCATTTTTCTCTTTTATCATTAAGAGTTTTTCTCTTTTAATCTAGAACATAGGCATAGAGAATGCACCTAAAAATTATAAGATGATCTATTGTTGGTCTTTGTCCACTCCAAACTTCATTCAGTATCATATTTTTAACATTAAATATGAAATTTCTATTCAAAATACAAATGTTTCAATTTGCGACTTTATATCAATATTTTTTTATTGACAATTCCTAGTCAAAAGACTTTGTATCATATCCATACTAGGGCAATTCTTTCTTTCACAAACATTATTTTGTTGAGGCGTATAAGTTGCAATAAGTTGCCTCTTGATTCCATAGGTCATAAAAATTTGCAAGTTCATGTCAGTTATACTCTCTATTATGATCTGTTCATAACAATTTTTATTGGTTTGTCAGCTTCATGCTTAAAAGAATTTTATATCTCTTAAAGACTTCAAAGACTTTATATTTTTCTTGTAAAAACTAAACTTAAATTTTCCAACTATAATCATCAATAAAGGTGATTATATATTTTTTACCTCCATTAGAAAATGGAGTTACTGCCCCCACAAATATCTGAATAAACAAGATCCAATGGCTTCTTTTCTCTCCATGGTTTTTCTAATGGAAATTGATTTTAATTTTATTTGCTAACAACATATTCTTCATAAACTTAAGAATGAGTTGTAATTTAAAGAAGATCCATCACCATATTCTTTTGATATAAAATTTTTAATCCATCAAAATTAAGATAGTCATAGCAAAAAATTCCATAGCTATGCTTCTCCTTTAATTTTGTAGAAAAATATGAATGGGTAATATTATGAAGATATAACGGAAATAATTGATTAGGTGTCATGTTAACTTTAGCAATTAAATCCAGTTTATCATCTTCAATTCTATGTACTTTGTTTTTTATATAAATTTTATATATTTTTTAAGTTAAGCAGTGCTAGGAATTTTTTTTTTCAATTCATGAATAAAGAAAACATCAGAGATAGTATGAACAATATTCTTCTTGGTTTGAATCACTATTATTCCTTTTTTTATAATAAAAACTATAGACTCATAACCAAACTTCACAATATCTTGATCAGATTCATGTAAATCAGATAAGATTGACTAATCCACTCATATGATTGTTATAGTCAATGTCTAAATAACATAAATTTTGGTGATTTTTTTTTGTTCATATGATTATCCATCAACAAAGACATTTCATTTTTCTTTTTCTGTAAAATTAGATTTTTTATCACCATTCCTATTGAAATTATTTTTACATTCTTATTTGTAATATCCATACTTGTGAAACCTAAAACACGCAACTTTTATTTTGTTCATTGATTTTGGCTTGTAAAAAGCTAAATGATTGTTATTATATTCTTTTATTTTTTTTTATGAATTGGAAGACTAGTTATCTCTAAGTCTTTGATGTAAAATTCTATCATTTTTGTTTTTTATACTTCGTTCTCTTCCTCGACCACCTTTATATAAGGTAGAAAAGCAATTATTAGATAAAACTCATAAAGTTTACTCCTCTTTTCCTTGTTGATTCATCTTTTCCTCATGAATTAATAAATAAATTTATAATTAATAAATGGTGAGTTCATTAATATTTTTACATTGTTTTATTAAACAAATAATAAAATTGAATTTTGATGTCAACAATCAAAGTATTTTCTCAATGATGGTGATAACCTCTGTTTTATCGTCATGGATCTATATCTTATTAATGATTGCCATCATTCATAAAAAATAATATGTAATCGGCTCTCCTATATTCATCCTAAGAATATGAATTATGTTTGGAGTGCTTGAAGTTGTTGCTTTTTTGCTCTAATTGTTCCTTGGTACTTTATATTTATGAAATCTCAAATATCTTTGGAGGTTTCCTCGCAAAGAATGGTTTTCAAGATTGATTAAGTTGTTTTTTTTTTTGCTCTAATTGTTCCTTAATACTTTATATTTATGAAATCTCAAATATCTTTGGAGGTATCATTGCAAATAATGGTTTTTAAAATTGATTGGTCAATTGATTGGAAAAGATAATTCTTTGACTTGAAATCTTTTATATCTTATTTTTATATTTTCTTTATTGTTATTCTGGTTCAATTATTTATTTAGAAATAACTAACCAATACTCCTCAAACCTTAAGTAATTTTTCATTAACATGCTCCAGTTATCATGATAACCATAAAAAACAAGGAATAACTAGTTGAACATAAATTTTGGAAGACATGATTGTTGAAGATTCAAGATATTCCAGCATACTATATTCTCTGTGTGTGTGTGTGTGTGTGTATTTCTTTATCACTGTTGTATTAAGTCTGTTAGAATGATAGCGTAATAATATGAATTTTTCCGTAAGGTTAAGGGATAGATTAGTTAGTAATATTATGTAAATAAACTACCTCTGCTGCTATATAAAGAGGAAGGATTGTAACAGTTTAAATAATCGAATATAGTGAATAAAAGATCAATACTGAATATTGAATTTATCATGGTATCAGAGCTTGGTATCCCTTAAAACACTATTGAATCCCTTTTTTCTCATCAATAAACAGAATTCACCTTCTTTATCTTCTTCATCTATCTCTCAAAATTTCTGTATTCTTCATCCGCTTCTGAAACCTTCATCTTCTTGATCATCTGTCTTGTTCTTGATCCCCAAACCATCCTTCTTGAAAAACCATATTCTTGATACTGATTCTATAGTCTCTCTCTGTTTCATACCGTCCTCTATCTTATAGTCTTGCTCACATTCTTGAAATCTTGCATCATGATGAATAACAAAACAGAAGCCATCTTAATTATTCACGTTCAAACCGAAAACACTAGATTCACAACCAGTGTTATTCTTACTGAAGTTAACTACGATGTATGGTCGCAGATTATAGAAATGTAAATTGCAGGAAGAGAGAAACTTGAATATATTATGGGCAAAACACAACCCCCCAAGATACAAATGCATCTTATGCAAAATGGTATGCCAAAAATCAAAAGGTGAAGGGATGGTTGCTAACTTCTATGTCACCAGACATAATGAAGAGATACATCTGACTATGCACTGCACGTGAAATCTGGAATGCTTTATCCAAAGCATTTTACGATGGAGCAGATGAAACATAACTTTTCTCATTAAATCAGAAAGCCTTCTCCTTGAAACAGATGGGGTGCCTGTTGTCAATATACTATGGTGATCTTGTGGAAATCTTCCAAGAATTTGATCATGGTGATATAATTGTAATGAAAGATCCTGACGATGTCATTACCTATAGAAAATCTGTTGAAAGATTACGGGTACATATTTTCTTGAATGGATTGGATGCTGAATTTGAACAAATACAAGGAGAGATTCTCAGAATAGATCTAATATTGGTTCTTGAAGAAGCATACGCATACGTACATTGTGATACTGTTCGCAGAATCACTCTGAAGAATGAAACTGATCATGATGAATCATCTACGATGATGGCACGATGAGCCAAGCCTAGAACATACCTATCAACCAGTACAGGACCTATCATTCGGACATTAGGACCTCATAATAATAGCTACGAGATTAGAAAGGCCAAATCATAATACATTTGAACTCATTGTGGTGAGACTGGTCACACAAAGCTAAAATGCTATGAACTAATTGGATATCCAAAATGGTGGGATCCTGCCAAAGCACCACGAAAACAAAATCAAAGATCAAACACTCATGCCTTAGCAGCTGTTGCAAAACACACCTCCACATGCACACCTCAGGACAACTCAACCTTGAACACAACATCTGGCACAGTAGCAGAACTTACCTCCACCATCACACCTAAAGACGATTTAACATTAATCACAACATCTAGTAAGGTTCTTCACACTTGCTCTACTAGGAATAGTAATGAATGGATAATTGATTCTGGAGCTATTGACCACATGACCTTTGACAATCTATGTCTTTAATCCTTAAAACCTTCTGAACAACATATTATATCCATAGCAAATGGTACACCTTCGCATGTTATTGGGGAAGGTTCTGTCACCTTCACTGAACAATTAAGCTTGGATTCTGTATTAGTTGTCCCAACTCTTAATCACAACCTATTATCTGTGGCTCAAATAACCCGTACCCTGCAATGTATTGTGATTTTTTAGCCTAACCTTTGTGTTTTTAAGGACATTCAAACTCAAAAAACAATTGGCTATGGTACCAGACGGGGGAAGCTCTATTATCTAAAATTAACATGAGCAAGCTCGCATCAGTTGGCTCAAGCATTCTCAGCAAATAAATCTGCAGACTCTGAGGTTTGGTTGTGGCATAAACATTTAGGACACTTATCATTTGGATACTTAAAGAAGTTGTTGCCAAAACTCTTTATTAAACTGTCTAACTCAGACTTTAAATGTAGGGTGTGTGAATTGACTAAAAGCCATCGTGTCCCATTTCAAATAAGTATGAATAAAAATCTAACACCTTTTATGGTCATCTATTCAGATGTTTGGGGTCCAGCAAATAACGTATCTCTCAATGATAAATGGCGGTTTATATCTTTTATTGATGACCACACCCGTGTGACTTGGATTTGCTTAATGAAATCCAAGAGCGAAGTTGGCTCATTATTCAAACAGTTTCATAAAATGATAGCCACAATATCACTCTACTATACAGGTTCTACGTAGTGATAATGGTGGAGAATTTATCAGCCAAGAATTGAAACAATATCTAGTTGACCTTGGGATTACTCATCAAACTACCTGCCCTTACACCCCTCAGCAAAATAGGGTAGCAGAGCGCAAGAACCACCAACTTCTTGAAGTTGTTCGGGCTTCTTTGTTTGAAGCTCATATGCCAACTAGATACTGGGGGAAGCCATTACAACAGCAGCATACCTCATCAACAGACTACCCTCAAGTACCTTACAGTTTCAGACTCCATTAAGTGTTCTTCACGAAGCCATAAAATCACCTATTGTGTCGAATCTACCACCAAAAGTCTTTGGATGTACAACATTTGTTCATCTCCACAAGCTATTAAGAAACAAGTTGGAACCTCAGGCATTCAAATGTGTCTTTGTTGGTTATGCTCAACATAAAAAAGGTTATCGTTGTTATCATCCTTCAACTCATAAACTATATGTCACTCTTGATGCCGTATTTCATGAAGATAAAATGTAAAACTCCACTCCTGAAATGATCAGTGAAGAGGACAACCAAGGTAACTCGCAGGCTCCCAAAGACAACCTGTATCACTTGGATGTTATAAGTGAAAAGTATTACACTGAACCTCAGTCACATGCTTCAAAAGAGATGATACAATTGGCACCGCAACCATATACTGAAGACCAGATAAAAGTAAGGCAATTAGAACCTCAGTCATCAGCTTCCCCCATTCATAATGTGCCAACAGATCAAGTGATCTCTGAGTTTGAATCTCTGCCCGAACCTCAGGTAAGTTCTGAAGCTCAACTTAAAATTCTACCCCATAGAACTACACGAGGAAAACCCAAAATTAACTATGAACCACTCTTCACTTCTAAACCACATTACTATATGAATAATTTCGTATCTTATCATAGACTGTCAAAGGAAAATAAAACTTTTATGAAACAATTATTTGTTATATTTATTCCTAATAGTGTGCAGGAAGCTCTAAAAGATCCTAAATGGAAAGAAGCTATGAATGAAGAAATGAGGTCTCTTCAAAAGAATTCAACATGGGAAGTGGTTGACTTACCCATAGGAAAGATACTGGTTGGATGCAGGTGAGTGTTTACCATTAAATATAAAATGGATGGTACCATTGAAAGATTTAAAGCAAGGCTGGTTGCCAAAGGATACACTCAAACTTACAGGATTGATTATACAGAGACTTTTACACCGGTGGCTAAGATCAATACTGTATGGATCCTAATATCTCTAGTTGTGAACCTTGACTGGCCCTATACCAATTTGATGTAAAAAATACGTTCCTGCATGGGGATCTCCAAGAAGAAGTATATATGGAATTACCTCCTGAATGTATGTTGCAAACCCAAGGAAGCACACAGCTATGCAGGCTAAGAAAATCCCTATATGGGTTGAAGCAATCTCCTAGAGCATGGTTTAGAAGGTTCACCAAATTTATGAAATCTATTGGATACAAACAAAGCAACTCAGATCATACCATTTTCTTAAAAGGCAATAAAAGGGCAATCACAACTCTCATTGTATACGTCGATGATATGACAGTTACTGGAAATGACCCTGAGGAAAAGAAAGCATTACAAAATCATCTTGCTCAGGAATTCAAAATGAAGCCTCTTGGCCATTTAAAATACTTCCTTGGCATTGAAGTATCAAGATTGAAACAAGGAATATTTCTGTCTCACGAAAATATGCCTTGGATTTATTAAAAGAAACAGGCATGACAGCATGTAGCCCAATCAGTACTCCTATAGAAGAAAATCTGAAACTAAGTATACATCCACAACAAATCCATACTAATAAAGAGAGATATTAGAGACTGGTAGGGAGATTATTGTATCTTTCATATACCAGACCTGACTTGGCTTACGTTTTAAGTGTGATCAGTCAGTTCATGCACTCCCCAAGCGAAGAACACATGAAGGTTATTACTCGTGTCTTGAGGTACCTGAAATCATCTCTAGGAAAAGGAATTTTGTTTAAGAAGGGAGAAAACTTAAATATTGAAGGGTACACCGATGCTAATTGGGCTGGGTCAATAGAGGATCGACGATCTACATCCAGATATTTTACATTCGTGGGGGGAAATTTGATCACTTGGCGAAGTAAGAAACAAGAAGTGGTGGCTAGATCATCTACCGAAGCCAAATACAGGGGGATGACCAAAGCAATTTGCGAGTTATTATGGATCAGGAATCTGATGCAGGAATTACTTGTTGAGCAGACAAATGCTATAAAATTATATTGTGATAGCAAGGCGGCATGTGATATCGCCCATAATCCCGTCCAACATGATAGAATTAAACACATTGAGGTGGATAGACATTTTATCAAAGAAGAAAAAATTATTGAAGTGCTTCATGTTCAGTCTCAAGAACAACTTGCCGATGTGTTAACCAAGGCAGTGTCTAGCCAAAGCTTTAATCTCTGTCTCAACAAGTTGGGCATATGTGATATCGATGCACCAACTTGAGGGGAAGTGTTGAAGATTCAAGATATTCAAGTCTACTATATTCTGTATATATATTTCTTCATCACTGTTGTATTAAGTCTGTTAGAATGATAACGTAATAATAGGAATTTTTCTGTAAGGTTAAGGGATAGATTAATTAGTAATATTATGTAAATAAACTACATATGCTGCTATATACAAAGGAAGGATTGTAACAGTTTAAATAATCGAATATAGTGAATAAAAGATCAATACTGAATATTGAATTTATCAATAATTTGATTTGTTGCATTGAAATTGTTGTTGCCGCTGTGAAGAGATAATTTGTGTGTTTCGATTGCTCTTATTGTTGCGTTTTGGTTGATGATTTGTTGCGTTGAAAGGAGATTTTGATGTGATTCTTCTTTTGCGTAGAAGGTGCTCTATTGTTACTGTGACTGCTACTACTAGAATTTCTGCTGCGTCTTGAACTGTGGTTGCAATGTTTTTTTTTTGTTGTGTTATGTTGGAAAAAGTCTCACTCGTCAATGGAGGTTGCTATTGCATATGCGTTGAAAGTCTTGTTGTTGCGTGTGTGTTTTGCTCGAAGGACTACCTGTTGCGTTTTCATCAAGGAAGACATGTTTTGCTGCAGTACTTGTGCTTTCTTTTTTCTTCCAAGCTCTCTGGTACTACTTGTTGAAAACTAACACACAAAGCAAAAGTCCCCGTACTCAGACACAAATGCCAATAGCCAGGTAGAACAAGAAAAAGTTAGTTATTCTTTTGCTATTCTAGCTTGGGACCAAATGACGTAAAGAATCTGATTTTTTTAAAAAATATTAGTTGAGAAAATTACATGGTTATCATTTGCAAGTTACAACAGTAGGAACGAATGCATTCTTTCCCTCATGCAAGTTCTTACAACAACATCATTGCCTCCTCTGATATTGTGGCTAACAGTGAATACTTGACTTTGATTGAGATTCTACCACTGTCCACACAGAGCTTAGCTCCAGTGACCACCCAATATCCAGGCAGGTCCTCTGGACCTCTCACCATTTCCTTTGTGTCCACAAAGTTTGACATTTTCGGTGCTCTTGATGGTAAAGGCGGGCCTCCTGGAAAAACCGCAGAATTCAGGTTTACTTTCACTGGTTTCTCGGGTGGATTTAATCCTGCACTAAACCTAGTGCTAATCAACATCGAGAAGACCCCCGATTTTCTTGACAAGGCTGAAGGTCCATCCCATTCTGACCTGCGGAGTCTTGCAGATGCCACCATTGAGAAACCAAGCCTCAGGAACAGAACTTTCTTCATCCCAACAACCTTTACCTCGAACCAGGCCATTGTTACTATAGAAGCGGTGTCATCAATGCGGGCACCATTGTACTCCACTGGGGCAGTGCAGACATGTGAGAATATGCTCCATAGAACTGGTTCAAAATAGTCTCGGTCTTCAGGTTCATGAGTTGATTCGAGCCGATCATCTGAGAGTTGGAGCATATTGGGAAGAGAGGAAAGATGCTGGAGATGGATAGCCAAATGGTCACTTCTCTTACCCTCCAAATGTAAGCGGATTCCTGTCACTGGCCGATTTCCAGAATCAACCTGAACGCTTGGATTTAGAATCTTTAAAACTAGAATGATGATTATCTTATAAATTCTGGAAAACCATAATCACTGACTCTGATGATTTAACATTCTGCAGACTGTGAACATATCCAAATTATGATTATCTTTTCTTATTTCCTTTTATCTTTTCATTTTTTAGGAGACGTTTTAAGAAGTGCGCTTGAGCTCATTAAGTTACGCCTTTAGGGTCCAGGTACACTATCACCAGCAATCACATATCGTTTTAAGATCTTGGAATCAATGCTTTGAGTAATTCTAACATGCTGCGGTTCAAGGCATTACCTGTGTGGTGTTGACATAAAGCTTAGGGCCCATGAAGGTGAACCTAAGAGATGGGGTTGCTTGTTTTCTGCGCTTAAGAGTAAGAGGCAGATCACCATATACTGGAGCCCATTGCCGAGGCAACTGAAACTCTAAAAACTGGTGAAGGTCCTCTATTGGAGGTTTGTCTGCATGATTGATCAAAGATCAGCAAAGATGCCAAGAAACACTAACGGAGATTTCTCAAATATAGATGAACGAGATTCAGGTGAAATAATTTATCA
>Ga0325400_1001645_pt1 | contig 18721 bp, 11 predicted proteins | sample PopdelMetagenome_2_FD_205662 | JGI IMG/M metagenome (GOLD analysis project Ga0325400, IMG submission 205662) | Populus deltoides microbial communities from Bellville, Georgia, United States - Xylem-PdKOR-R1 | ecosystem: Host-associated > Plants > Phyllosphere > Stem > Wood/Secondary xylem... | reverse complement strand
TTGGTCTCGTGGACGGTACATGACATGTGTAATGTCATGTGGCATGGTCAGCTCTTGCCTTTTTGAGCCTTACATGACCTTAAATGAATTATGCCATTCTCTTTTCTTTTATAAAGGCTGTACTATTATCTATGTTGTGTGCTAGATCAAAGTTTTTAATATAAAAAAATATTATTTTTTTAATAGAATATTTTTTTTAATCATATAAAATTCATGTTACATTTAACTTCACATGTTGAAAGATAAGCGTCAATAACCATTAAAAATATAGCTTAATTTAAATAAATTCAAGATATTTTTTTTAATATACTAAAATAATAACATATTGGATTAATTTAGAACAATTCAGGTTGCTAAATTCACGAGCCATATTACCAGATTATAATAACTTCATATAAAGCAAATCGAAATAAATTACACATCGCAATTTTCAATCAACTCAATGTTAAATAATAAAAAAAAGATACAAAAACTCTTCATGTAAACTTGGGTCATGAGACTAAAAAACCTCATAAAAAAATCAAAATAAATTATGAAATACTATTTGAATTATGAAATTATAAGAAAATCAATATAAGAAAAAGAACACAGTAAAATGACTTTGGTCATGTGACGAGAATAATCTTATAGAAAGTAAAGTGAAACAAATCATAAATTTTAATTCTTAATCAACTCAATATTAAAAAATAAAATTTAAAAAAATATATTATTTTAAAAAGAAAAAAACTTAAGTCAAATCGAGTTAACTTGTTAGACCAACAATATAAATAATGAAATCGATATAACCATATAAAAAATAAAATACAACAAATTATAAAACCTAATTTTTAATAAATCAAATGATAAAATTAAAAAATATATATTATTATAATAAATAATATTTTGTGAAGTGTTAAACAGCAGAGTCACCATCCTTTTGGTTTTTGTTAATTGTTTTTTAAAAAAAAAAGGTTTCTGCTGCAATGCAATGTAGGCAAGTAGAATTCATCATCAAGATGTTCCTCCTTCCACCAACACTGCCCCCACGTTAATTACAGGGAAAGATGCCACCATTTAACTTTGAGTCTAATCTCCTAGCCAAGAGCACACATTAAATGCCTGCATCCATGGGAGCCCCATGACCAACTACTCGAGGCAAAATCTTTGTTTAATCAAGTCTTGAGGCGTATAATTTACAAGCCAAGCCCATATGGCTCGCAAATCTTCTCGGTTTTGCAATTAATTGAATGATGGGAATGCGTAATAACTACAATCTGTTTCTCCGTTATGCGATAGTGCTGTCTGATTGTTACCTTTGTAAATCTCGTCCACAATTTGATTTTATGTTTAATTTTGGCCATGATATTTAGAATTTTGATAGGTGTAAAAACACAGAGCCTCCGCGAGTCCGCTATCTTGGCAGGTTTGAGATTTAAGTAATTTGGTAGCAAGATATTCGTGTGCTCCTGCATAATTCTAGCTCCGACTGCGACTTCAATTTCTCCAACCAAATCATCAACCTTCCTTTTGATAAAGTCGACTGCTTTGCTGCCTGGGATCGTGACTCACTACCAAGATCATATTTGCTCTTTCCATGGACCATTTATTTATAGAAAAGTTCGATTAAAATGCTCCCTCTCCCAGTCGAAAATGAACTTGGTTGAGTTGGAGGAGTGAAACTCTTTCCAGGAAAAGTGACTGGCTTGATCTTTTCTTCTGGCGATGAGATTCCTGCCGATGAAAGTGCTTGGCATCTTCCTAAAACGGTACAGAAACATGAGCCAACTTGGTTCGGATATTGTAAAAAAAAAAATTAAATCAATCATGTGCATGTACGCAAAAAGGATTCGTGGTGCTTACTCAGCGATGCTGGGTCTAATCTTTCTCTGTCAGGCAAGCTCAAAGAAAGGGAAGATGAAGCATCTGGCAGTGATGGAACATGCTGCAGGACCAGTTGCTTTTAATAAGATTGGAATAAATTCCCTGGTTCAAAGAGAGAGGAAGAATTCTGAGCATCCAAAAATCTTCAATTTAGTAATTTTCAAATTAACTGCGTTAAAAATCTGTTTATAAAACAAATCTATACTGGCTGGGTATTTGCTTGTTACAACTCACGTATTTTCTTATGAAAAGTAGAATTAAAAATTGAGAGGAAATCCTTTTCTAGTCTGTATTTGCCTCAAAAGTTAATTAATTAGCCCCTTTTATCTTTAATTTTGAGCAGACCTTCCAATTTGAGAGATAGCTTGGGATATGAAGCAGCTAGCTTCATTCTGGCTTTCAAGTAAAAAGTAGCTGGCAGTTGCCGGTGCTAGCACATAGCCACGCCCATACAAAGCTATGAGCCCATGTAGAAGATCAAGTCATGTCAACTGAAATTAAAATTAACGCAGTCAATTTTTGTTAAAGCTTAGAGATAAAGAAGATATGAGCCACTGCATAGCTATATAGAAGTTTGATTGCTTAATATATATATATATATATATATATATATATATATATTGTAAAACCACATTCAAATCCTTTAATTAAACCTTTTTAGATTGTAGTGGCAATTGCGGTTCAAAATATTTTTCGCTTAAAAATATATTATAATGATATTTTTTTATTTTTTAAAAATTATTTTTAAGAACAGCACATCAAAACCATCTAAAAACATAAAAAAATAATTAACAAAAAAAATTTAAGGGAACACAGTTTCAACCGCGTACCCAAATGATCTCAAATTTATCTCTGGAGTTTTTGTAATATACCTAACATAATTATTTTTAAAAATATTTTTGTTTTAAAATATATGAAAATAATTTTTATTTTTAAATTTTATTTTTAATATTAACACATCAAAATAATTTAAAAATACTTAATAAAAATTTAATTTAAAATAAAAAAAAATATTTTTTATAAAACACATTTATCTACGGCAAAAACAAGTAGCGAAAAACCATCTCGACAAAAAGCAATAATTTAAGAGAAACGGGCCAATTAATCATCCATTGTATGAACCATGCCAGACGCAAAAAGGGCCTACCACCTATTTCTAAACCAAGACCAGATCATGGCATTGATTTAGTGTGTGCTCGGTAAGGCTTCACAAATATTTTTTATTTAAAAATATATTAAGAATATTTTTTAATATTTGTAAATGATTTTTTAATGTATTGATATTAAAATAAAAAAATATTTTAATATATTTTAAATTCAAAAATATTTTTAAGAAATACCCTCCACCACATAACACAAGAGTTTATTTTCCTGCAATAAATGGGCAAATAATATAAACTATAAAGCATGTCAAATCGACGAGACACGTGCGATAATGAAACGGAGGCCTTGAGCCACACGTGGTAGCAAAATGTTTTGGATTTTGGACTATCAGGGGTAGAAGAAATTAAGGCCCGTAAAAAGGAAAGGCAAAAAAGCCCCCTTTCTCTCCTTCTTAGTTCTTGTTTCCCATGTATGGGTCCAAATAGCTCGCACGCCCGCTCATCATGTCACTCAAGATGCCCATATGGCATGCCTCGGAGAGGGATCCACAGTCTAAAAATCCAAGGCACTGTTTGTTTTTTTGTGCTGTAATTTTGTTTTTTAAAAAATAAATTTAATTTTTTAATGTGTTGATATTAAAAATAAATTTTATAAAATAAAAAATTATTATTTTAATTTATTTCTAAATAAAAAATACTTGTAATGCACCCCGCATTGGAATTTGCATCAACCTATTGGTGGTTCTTGTAATAGGAGTGTTTAGTGTCGTGGTATATATTTTTTTTAATTGCTTTTTTAATATATTAAAATAAGTTTTTATATAAATTTTTTATTTTTAAAATCAACACAATAAAATTTTCAAAGCCCATTTAGAAACATCAATTTAATATTTTTTTATAACAAAATATATTTTCCTTCCTGTATTATAGGAAAGAAAAAGAAAGAACCGCCTTTCATTTTAATTTTTTAGAATGACAATTCACCAAGATTGAAACACGTAATTCATATATTTTTTTCTTCGGGGGGTGAAGAAATAGCCATCTCGTGTTCTCGGACCACACGTGAGGCTGAGCTCGCTCAACTCCTGACCCCATTGCGGACGAGTAAAAACAGTCCAATATCGAGGCGGACAGAGGCCCACATCTCACACTGACAAGTGCCGTATAGGAGGTGTCTCGGCCTCTTTCACAGGATTTAACGAGGTCTGGTCCGTATTGATATAAAAAAGGGAGACATGATATCCGGCATCACGAGGCCCAGATGACTCATGCTTGGTATCTATCTACGTGCCTTGATCACCATTAATCATTCCTTATCATCAATAATTTTTCTGCAATCATTGAGCCACTCAGAATCGATTCAAAGCCAATACATATATGCCCACAACAAATGGAATTGCTGGCCACAAGTACGGACGCAAAATCTCCTCTCGCATGGCCAGTTCTAAAGGAATTTGTATAAGATATGAATTACAATGTAGAATTAAGATTCCAAGTAAATATCACACCTAAGTTGATAAGGATGCACACTTACATGTCTCTACTGACCGTCAGCATTTGTTCTGATCATCGAAGGCGAATTAGTTTATAATACGACGTGTTCATGCGTGTACGTGCACAGGAATTAAGCTGGGAAGTTAAACCTTGGTTCTAGCAATATTTGACTAGCAATATTATAGTTTCTTAATTTTGAATCATATGTGTAATTGATTCTTTGTTTGCATTACATGTTGTTCGTAGGTCGTGAAAAAATTTCACATCAAAATTCAGCTTTCTGGTGGTTGTAATCATGGAGCAAGACATGTGGAATCAAATATGAGCTTAGTTATTCTTAAGAAAATAAATCTCTCCTGATAGAAGGACATCCAATACTTAAGTCAATAGATATACGAGAGAAATAGTATATGAAAAAATTAAAAAAAAATTATTAGTTAGAAAAAATATTAGATCTAAAAAGTTATGAATCTTTTTATTTACCTGATAATCCAAGTTATTTATAAACCTTAAACATGTTAGTTCATCTTGAAAAGTTATATTACAATTGATTCATGAAAATATTAATGTTTCTAGAACATGATGAATGTTGTATTGTATTATTAGTTAAAAATATGGTGTAAACCATAAATAGAAGTGTGTACTTGTAGAAAATCTACTAGTAAAGCGTAATTTATTTTTGTGCACGACTACATCTCTTTCTAGCTTCTTGAAGCTCGAAAAAATATTTAGGTGTACGTATATTGGGATAAGGGTGTAGTTGTTTTGGCCGGGACTCAAACCTCTCGAGTGTTGCCTTTTAGGCCATGGCCAAACAATATGTGGCCATGATTTATTTATTTTTTTAAAAAAATCTACACCATCAAACAGAAAAATGCAAATTCAAGCCTGAAGCTTACTACTAGGAGATATATGCGGGGAGCTCCCTTTCACATGAAAAGGCTTGTAATGGAAAGTTGCAAGTGTGATAAATTCGAAAACATGGCAAAAAAAAAAACCTACCAGTAGATGGGATTTTCCCATATCTCTCCCCTTTAAAAAAAAAAAGCGAGTTAAAGATTGTTCGAAATGGGTGCATTTTTTTATTTATACTCCCTGGAGTCCGGACGGCCTTAACTAGCCCTTGTAGCCAAATGGCCGAGGCACCAAGAACCATAACTTCCCCGATTTTGAGGACATGACATGAGTACGATCCTTCCCTAAAACTTAAGATTTCCATAATAAATTTTCGAATGCATGCAGCGAGGCGTGTCAATCCAAAAGGGTGCAACAATTCACCACTGTATTTAATCGTTTCAATACAAGGAAATTAAGCTTGAAGAAATTCTACCATCACAGTAACCTATGCTGCCTTAGGGATATCAAGGGAAGGGCATAGGCTAATATTCCCATATAGATTCACCAACGCTTTAACGAAACAATTCCAGTTAGCACATATGTAGCAGGACTCGCGCTTTGGATCCGCTCTCGAAATGAGGTTTAGGTTCAAGAGATCATGAATCCAAGATCAATTTTTCAGCATAGAAGGTTCAGAGCACCAAGAATCCACCAGGCATATCAGTCTTAATATTTTATTTTGCGTTCTGCAATTCTGTGCTTATGATCTTTCACATATAAGCTTGTTCCATTTGACCCATACTTTTTTAGTCTGTTACGTAACCACCGCCCACGGATCATAACCTAACAACTAACAATTTATCTGATCAATAATCATTGAATCATTATTCAGTCTCCCTAGCTCGAAGAAAGAGGGGGAGCAAAAAAAACTGAACATGCGGCAGAAGGGTTATAATTATTATGACCACAGACCATTTGGTGATTGATGATTGCTGAAACTTATACCTTCTATATGATTCTTTGTAGGGAAAACAAGTGTCAAGATATAACACAAGCAATCTCAGCGCTATAGAAACCATAGATCTTCATTGAAGATCGATGTTAATCTCAAAGGCAGTTCTGATTAAAATATGATCCAATGTTTGCATCTCCGTTGAGAAACTTGGAGGAGTTAATTAATTAGCAACTCGATATATAGCAATAGTATAAATAAGTGGTAAGTGGGATGCCCTGCAGCGGCGCACGCGGGATAGGGTTTGACACTTGGGCGACACAAGCCCCATGAGCCAAACAAGTTCACATGGCTCAGTCCAATGCATCTATGCACATGCATGCTTTTCTTTACACATTAGGGTCCACCATTCTAAATTCCCTCAACCACCCAAGCTCGTTTTTTATTACTATTTCTTCTCCCTTTGATCCTTTCTTAGCTTACTTTTTATTTCTTACTCCTGGCTCGAGACCATTTTCTGCTAGTAATTAGATTTACCAAATTCACTGTTTGACACGTTCTTGGAAGTATGAGCGATGTCTCATTGTTGCTCGTCCATCTTCGGCTTTTAATTTGCTAGTGATCATGAACGTAGCCTGCATGAGTGCATGCAATTTTAGACCAACATCGATCGCACAGCCAGAGAAGCTCCGCTTTCATACAAGTAACGATATGAACATGCATTCGAGGGACCACTCCATCTCAAATAATTGCACATATTTTTGTTTTTGCACCTCGCTAGCTACATGCAATTTATTAATTAAGGTCAGTGATGTGAAAACACAAAAACCTATGATGTGAAAACACAAAAACCTATGTACACAAACTAATTACATACTCTAGAAATACAGTAGGAACTGCTGTTTATAGTGTTAAAGCTTTCATGCATGATTGGATCTCTAATGCCAATTTCTTCGGCAAAACATAGAACCAAAAAAGGAAGAAAAGAAAGTACGAAAGAAATCAAATCGATCACTTTCGAGAATTTAACATCTTCATTATGTCGGCAAATTTAGATAGGATATCTCGAGTGTTCATAATTATACAGTGGGGTGTTCTTTGCCATAGAACATGGATTGGATCTCGATCGAAGGCACTACTGATATAAGTCAGAGGACCACCTTGAAATAATTAAATTTTCACAACATCAATTTTGATAAGTTCTCTTAGCTTGCCATTATTGTGGGAATGTTTCCTGATTGCAACATCAATCAGGGACCATGAGTGCCTTATCTAAAGCATTAACAAGCTCAAACCGAAGAACCAATCTGGTGTTTGGTATCTGATTTTATTTTAATTATATCTGACTGGCACCATGAGCATCAATTATAGTTAGTAGGAATAATTTCATGATCAAGTAGAGGATGAGGCCGGAAAAATGTTGGTGTAAGCAACCGTATGCGAATTCTCCAAAAATTAATAATGGGGGAAACCACATGGGACAGCAAAAAGGAAAGGAGGAGAAGAAGACCAGAGAGATTAAAGAGAGGAGGGAAAAAAAATATAGGAAAATTGAATACGAGGTTGAAAATCAATCCCTCGTATTTGGAATTTGATGATTCAACGATTGGAATCTCTATTCAAAATCAAACTGCTTCATTGAGAATAAATTCACCTTGGAATAATATTTATTTTTAATCAGTGATAATTAGGATAAGTTCACTTTGGAAGAATTTGCAATCTATACTTGAAATATTGGTAAATCTAAGTTTTGAAAAAAGTATAGTTAACCGTGAATTGTTTTTTTTTTATTTTTTTTAAAAAGTAGACACGGCAGAAAAGATAAAAAATTGTATCCCTCTCGAAGTCATCCTCTTGCTTACTTGGCAAAAAGTAAACTTCTTATAATGTATCTAGAATATTCCACATGCAATTGGATTGCCCTTAAATCAATTTTTAATATATATTTTTTACTTTTTTTAATTAATGCTCTTATCCCACGTTTATGATAGTTTTGAAATTCAAAATTACAATAACAGGCTTGAAATTTCTAGAAATGCAAAGAAAATGCTATTGTTATACAGATAAAAGATCAAGTTTAAGCCCCAGAAAATGGATTCGAGTGACCCATTCATTACATTTTTTTCCCTCACCTCTATTTGCGTGTAGCTGGAGTGTTGGATAACAATTATTTTTAAAATATTTTTATTTAAAAATATATTAAAATAATATTTTTATTTTTTATATTAAAACAATTTAAAATTATAAAAAAATTAATTCAAAATTTTATAAAAACACTACCGGTGCCCGTAATCAAACGGGACCGATCCTTGCTTGCTTTCTAGAGTAGACTAGAGCAGAAGAGCACAGTAGAATTATTTAGGTGGTCCACTCCCCAGTCAAAATGGCAAATATCAGCCAACAGGCTACAGACAATCATAGGCTAGAACATCACCATGTCGTCACCTGCAGCAAACGTTTAAGAAGCCAGTTCTGACATATATCCACGTGTCAATCTCCCATTAACCCTGACTCAAAGACAATTAAACAAATGCCCCAAGCCGTACATTAATACCTATTAAGCCCAAACACCACAAGTCTTCCCCCAAGCCCCATATCATTACAACCATCTTGCAAAAAAGTTTACCCTTTCACTTTCTCATACATTTCAGTGCCACCACTTAATCCAAGAAAATCAAATCCAAGCTAACACACTACTGCGTGCCAATTATAAGCTTGGAGAGAGAACAGAGAGGGTGGGTTTTAGAGAGAGAGAAAGGGAGTGATCAGTTTCTGAGAGGAAACTAAGAGAGAGCGGGGCAAAAAAGTACTCTCATCATGGAAGTGGAGAAGGGAACAAAGATGGGGTTTGAGGAGACAGAGCTAAGGCTAGGGTTGCCAGGGAATGGTGGAGGGGCTGAAGGAGAGATGGTGAGGAAGAGAGGATTCTCTGAGACTGTGGACTGGAAGCTCAAACTTTCTTCCAAGGAGAGCGGTGCTGATCCAAATCATGAGAAGACCAGCAGTTTGCAAAGAGAGAAGAATCTTCTGGCCACTGATCCAGCAAAGCCTCCAGCTAAGTAGGTTGCATGTTTTTTTTCTTTTTTTTTAGTTTTTGTAATCTAATTTATTTCATTTTTGTAACCTTTTCGCGTTTATGTTCGTGCCTGATTGTAGGTAGTACATGATTAGATTTGATAGCATATTTCACATACGAGAGAGCGAGAGTAATAATTGCCTTCAAGGTTTCATAGTGGACATAGCCACAAATTACCATGTAAATATTTTCTAAAAAAGAGTATCATGTATGCAGTGAATATAGAGAAAAACTATAATCAAAGATCTTGATGTTTTTCTTAAGAAAAAATAAAAAATAAGAAAAGGAGCTAGATGATTCTGAAATACCCACAAATTAACATATAGAACTTTAGATTTGTTGCAAGTGGAAGAGGTTAATTATTACTAACATTAATTATTTCCTGTTTATTATATATATATATATATATATATATATATATATATATATATATATATATGGAGCACGGCTAAAGGAGAAGTGCTCACTGAAATATATTATACAGTACTGAGTTCCTGAATTGACTTTTGCTAAAGGAGAAGTGCCCACTGAAATATTAATATTATGAGATTGCTAACCTTTCCAAACTATGAATATGGATTCTCTCATTTTCATTTTCGAAAAAGAAAACGACAGTCATGTTTTTAATAGGAGTAGTTCAAGCAATTTGCCATTTTTAACATTGCTAAAATCATGTTCTTTCATTTTGAATTTTGTACTACTTTAATTTTAATCCAAAAACGAGAGAGAGCTAGTAATTAGATCTTGATTGGAAAACAACGGTACACTAAAATATGAAAGCCATTGTCAATGCCTATAGAATTTCATGGACCCACTTGCATGATGAGGAAGATAAAGTAGCCGCAGTACTCTATCGTTTTTTTCTCCGGTTGACTAGCACAGAGATTGCTCGAATATCTTTTGGTTTAGTGACTTGTTTGTGCATCATTTTCCATTTTCCATAGCCAACCCTTTAACTGGAAGTTGGATATTATAAATTAATTAGGTATACATAACTGAAACTCATGGTATGCACATCCAAATAAAATTTTAGGGCACAGGTTGTGGGATGGCCTCCAGTACGATCTTTCCGAAAGAACATGTTAGCAGTCCAAAAGAGCAGCACTGATCAAGAGTGTGAGAAGGTTCCTGGGGGCAATGCTACCTTTGTGAAGGTTAGCATGGATGGGGCACCTTACCTCCGTAAAGTGGACCTGAAGATGTACAAGACCTACCAGGAGCTTTCTGATGCCTTGGGGAAAATGTTCAGTTCCTTTACTATAGGTACGATTAAATTTACATGCATCACCTCTCACATATATAGAGGCTGTATTGATATTTTACATATGTAATAGCCCGTGATTATGGTTTAACAATCTGATATATCCCATTTTGCATTGAAGGCAATTGTGGATCCCATGGATTGAAAGATTTCCTCAATGAGAGCAAGCTCATAGATCTTCTCAATGGCACTGATTATGTTCCAACTTATGAAGACAAGGACGGTGATTGGATGCTCGTCGGTGACGTCCCATGGGAGTAAGTTCTTAATTGACTTCTCTATAGTCAATACAACCTTCACGAAAAGAAAGTGTGAACTCTTTTTTAGAGAGTTTACTATTAATTACAATACTATATATAGGATACCCTATCCCCTTCTCATTAACTATATAAGAGCTAACTTTATCTTAAACACAGCATGTTTGTTGAATCATGCAAGAGGCTGCGAATAATGAAGGGAACGGAGGCTACTGGACTTGGTTAGTTTACACTTCTTACTATAAATATTAGTAGCTAGCTTATAGTATTCATTGAAAAACAACTATTAATTAATACTTGTCATATAATGTAAATCATCATTTCGGTTAACCATGCCAAGAAATCTTTCTTAAAAAGCGATTTAATACTGATTTCTGCTCGTTAATATCCATCCCAATGCCAATTTTGTTTTTCCTGAACTCATTTTCAGCACCAAGAGCCATGGAGAAGTGCAAGAACAGAAGCTACAAGTAGTGAGAGCCACAGCCTGCTCCTTTGATCTCGTGGGTCGCAGGAACCAAAAAGATGATAAAACGCGTAGATGGATTGAGCAGGTTGTTCTCGTGGAGCTGTTTCTGTAATATTATTAATTAATTGTGTTTTGTGAGATACTCTATCAGTAATTTATATTATTATGGACAGGAACGATAATAACTCTAGTTGTGTTCCGAGAGACTCGGTCACGTGTCTTGCTTGTTCTGTTTTAATTATTTTCTCATTAATGTTACGACCATGTACTTGTTTGTTTTCCGGGTAGTCATCTAGTGTTCAAATTGCTTCATTTATTATAGTATTCATTATTGGTACAGTAATATTTATTGCTATATATATAATTCTTATGGGTTAGGAATAGGAATAGGACTGGGTAATGGAAATGTTCCATATGGACGTTGTTGTAGGAAGGGAACAGGATCATGTGCTTGTCGATGGAGCATTTATTCATTCATGTCCATTTATATAAGTTTCCTGATTTATTAATTGTTTTAGGCGTAAATATATGAAAGAGATTGCCTGTTCAGAGCTAGCTAGCTAGCAAGTAACAGATTTGACCACCGTGCATTGATGGAAGCAAGGGTATCCCTTGTACATAAAAATTTGCCGGTACATTTTAGCCAGTCATGGGACTCATGACTCTGGTCCCTCCCTGTGTCGATTCCATCATCTATGATTTGGACTTGGAAGTCAGCTCCATGATCTCTCTCTCTCTCTCTCTCTCTCTCTCTCTCTCTCTCTCTCTCTCTCGGATCTGACAATATTGCTGAATCCACGCCGTTCCATCAATAATGGCAATTTTTAATTTCTTAATAATTCTTAGAAATCATTCTTGGAGCCACCCAATAGCTTCGCACAATGCAGAGAAAGCTAACATGAACATATCGCGAAATATCCGAGTTTTTAACGCAAGTTGCTCGTCAAATGCAGAAATGAAGGGGGAAACGAGTGTGTTTCGCTACAGGGATAAGTGTAATATTATCCCTAAATATCCATTTAAATTATTATTTTTATACAATCACTCGTTCAGAGTATTGAAATTATTTAGAAAACTAATTTGAGATGTGTATTTCATTAGAGTATTTTTCTCACTGATTTCACCTACATTACTTTTATACTGTTCAAGAGATTTACCGTTCGAAGTTTTCATTCATCTTTTAAATATATTTTGGTGGTTGGTGGAGAATTAATTTTAATAAAAAATGCTTTCAATAGCAAAATGAGGTCACATACAAGCTTATATTGCAAAACTAAATTAAATTATATAGACAACACATTTTTTTTTTCCTAAGACCTAATAGGACTACAGAAAAGTAATTTATTTTCGAAGAGTAAAAATTGACCTGACTACACCACTCCCACTATGACCTACAAAAAATGGTATAGGGGTCGACCCATAAAAGCATTCCGCACACTGACGAAAGGAGTAGCTGATAAACAGTTGGTAGTCGAGGTTCAAAAAAAAGGGGGCAAATAATAAACAGTTGGCCCAAAGCTCAGGACATCAAGAACAGAGCCTAGATCACACGGGCTTAAAAGGATCCGGCCCATACCTGAGCCCATGGAGGTTGCATCTGAAAATCTCCGAGCAGTTTCTAGTTCTACCTCGGTCAAATAGACCACCCATCAAATGATCTTAGATTGTCAGCGGCAAACGCAATCTCAACTGGACTTGTAGACCTCCGCTAGATTTAAATTGCCAGTTTCAAGGTGAAGTTTTTTTCACCCATAGAACTGACACGGGCGGCGTCGCTGGAGAACGAGCTGCTTAAATTTACTGTTCTGTCACACAAAAACAAGTTAGTTCTGTGACCAGTAGCAAGTAACATCGAACAGTTGGTGCTAACTTGAGAACAATAGAAAGTAGAACTACTTTTGCACAAGTACGATGGAAACAAGTAGCTTTATTCAAAGGTTAATAGCTGAAAGAACTGTAAAGTCATCGGAGTCCACCGGTATTTAGTTTAGTTTGAAACAATTGACTTTGACTGATATCAAAGGAATGGCAATTGTACAAGGCAGATAACCCTAACCATGATTCCGGACCACTGCAAACATTTGATTGCACGAGGCATTTGGCCTAAGGAATAGATAAACAATGAGAGATTACAACATGCGTATAGATTACACAATGTGTACAGTATGAAACATGTATGATGGGCATGTTGTTCAGTCCACAAGCACGTTACAAGGACGACTGGCAATTCTTCTCCGCTTCTTATCCTCGTCATATGGCTGTAAGGTAGAAACAACATCGGCGTTAAGTGTTTAGCCCAAACATTATATTCTCGAAAACCAAAAGAATGTTACAATTTATACAACTTATAATATTCTATGAAAAGCATACTGCTTTAAGTTGTTGTTTTACACTATGGTAGCGTCGGATATACTACATAGCATGGTTTTTAGTTTGCTTTGGCAAATGAATGATATAGCTTGACAAAACATGGTGTAGTCAACCTACCTGCTGGCTCAGGAATTGCGGGACCCTTACCCTCTTTGAGCCATCAGCCAAACGTTTATTTGGGAATTGGTTTTCCATAGCAGCAAAATTGTTGCTGACCTGCAGGTAAGTTCAACAAGTATGAAAGAGTAAGAACACAATGATTGAATCTTAACCGATTCAATTAAAGCCCCAAAAGTCAAAACGAAAACTAAACTATGACTTGAATCTATACCGAAGGTTTAAACTAAAACATTCAAGTTCGAAACAGACACCAAACTGTCTCAATGGCAAACTATCAACTGACTCTAATTGCACACTGACACATAAGAAGCTTATTAAAACAAAACATGGGAAGCAGTTAATATGGATGAGTTTTAAATATGATCAATGCAGTAAACTCAGCCCTGATGAAAAACATGACGTCAAATATTAGACAAATGTCATTGTAGACGTGCATGTCTTTAGACAGTCTTGCCATGACCATGATGGTACTGAAAGAACTACAGACCCAATTCCCAAACAGATTTTTGCAATTATTTAAAGGAAATTGAAACTACTTTTGATGAAGTGGAAAAGGGACTGCCAATGATATAGAATAGGAATCTCTAAAGTTTTGTTTATTGTGTTGCACGTTAACTGCTTTCTGGTACAAGTAATGAGCGACTATCAACAAAATATTTCTCAGATTTAAAATGAACAATAAAAAGAAAAAAAGAAATCCAGTCCTGTGGTGGGGAGATCAGAGTTTTTGCATGTAAGAGATTGTACAATTAACTATAGACTACAATCAATTTACTGGTGCAACCAGCATGTTCATTGCATGAGTTTTCTAGCTTGGTTAGCCAGATTCAATGCTATCAAATAACATAAACAGCTGGTACATAATCACCTATTCAAAGATTAAAAAACCACCAAGCCTTGTACAGCAAGATAAGGAAAAAAAGAGACTTGAATGGAGTTGGGTATTCACCTGGCTCTGAATACCCTCAATCAGTAAATTGTGACATCCTGATGCATGCACACTTTCTAAACTGGGGCACTGCAGGAGCACTCTTTCTGGGGAAATAAGTATAATAACCAATTAACTATTTTTAGCCAAGAAAATGCAGAATTAGCACAACTCAAACAAATTATCACCTGAAGAGAGCAAAATAATATACCTGGATGCAAGTTTTTACAGGAATTCAGATTCAGATCAATAAGTTCCGGGCAGTTTAAGTATAGAGCCTGCATTTAAACTCACATTCTGAGAACAGCAGGAGATGGAAAATCAATGCAACCATGCACTACATGTCAGTTAACAGAATCTTACATCTAAGCCAGAACAGCCCCATAGGCTGAGCTTTTTCAACCGGCTATGTTTAATGATGACCTTTTGGTATATAAGGTGTAATTTATTTTTAAACGTCGTCTGCAACTCAAAATCACCACTTTCATCAGAAGTTGGATACTGAGAACTCAGATCACAAATTGTCATTCCACAGTCCATGAGTTCAAGTAGAGGCAATTGAGCTGTAGCAAATTGAATTCCACCTGAGAGGAGTTAAAAAGCAAGACAATTAACAAAAGTTTTATGCAGGGCCAAAGCATGTTGCAATATAGATTCTAGATTGCTTCTGGAAGGTGAGGTTTGAATGTAGATTACTTGAAGTGATGTTGGGACAAAGCGCAAGAAGAAGCCTTGAAAGTGTTCCAGGAAACACGTTGCATATCATTCCAATGCCACTGTCACTGATGCTAGACCTGAAATCAACTTGTAGTATCAAAAAATTCCTTCTAAAAAAAGGATTGATTTAATCCACCATTTTAGACTTTAAGTTTTTCAAATGTAATAGGCACTTGTTCCAAAACATACCCACTCAGATCAAGTAATTCTAATTTTGAATAGTTTTGTGAAATGGCAACAACAGATGCGTCGGTAATTTCAGTTCCAAGAACAAGTGAAAGCATCCGTAGCCCCCTAAAATCATGGAGCAACCAAACATTAGACATATGCTTCATCCCAAAATTTTATATTAGATATATGCAGGTCGTCCAACAAGATAAGAGAAATGTAAAGAATATGCCAGTAGAACCCCTATGAAGTTCATAGTGTTAAAACAACTATTTCAGCAAATGAGCATTACATAGCGGTAAGGTACTTTGTAGTTGAAGGATATAAGCTGACAATGGAATTGTTTGACAAACCTTAAGTTTGCAGCTGTGAGAGCAAGCACTGCAGCATGAGAAAGCCGAACTGATGCAACATGTACATTTTGCAGCCGAGGGCAGCTCCTTCCCAGACCATCAACCATGGCAATAAGATCAGTGCTGTCATTTTCTTGGCGAGAAAAATCAAGGGAAATCTCCTTCAAATTGGGACAGTTAAAGACCTACAGAGTAGATCCGCAGATAAATAAAAATTGACTTGTGTTAAACGCCAGCAAATATCTTCCAAATAACATAGAAGCATGAACCAACAACAAAAGGCCAACCTTGAATGTCCTCTCATATAAACAACAAAGAGCTTCAAACTAGAAGACTGGTCACACCAAATGAGATGAAGCAAGTGAAATAAATAATTACCATCTTAGATAGGCAATACAGATCTGAAAGCCAGAGTGTAGAGAGACTCGATGAACAGAGAACAAAACCCCCTAGATTAGAACATCCTTCCATCTTAAGACTTGTAAGGCAACGTTTATCAGCAACAAAACGACCCAATTCATCACTGCATAGAAAAATCAGAAATTTGACCCAATTATCAGCCATTTCTCAAATAGCATACACTCACTCTTTAATCACATAACATTTAATAGGGCGAGGAACAAGAAATGAACACAGACCCTAGGCAGAAAATATCTTATTTGAAGAACTGAAACAGAAAAAAAAATATTGATTATACTCCCGAATAATAAAAGTCTACCGGGAGCATGTTGCCTCACAAGTTGAAGGAAGGCCTGATTATTAAAAATCAAATCTAATAAACCTATGATTGCCTAGACATCATTTTAATTGACGCGCTACTCTTAAACACAGTAGGCGTAGTCACATTCCATGACCAGGAAGACCATGTAAAGCATATGCAAAATTGGACCTCTTGTCCCGTTTCAAGTAAAATTGGGATCAATATCACAAATCAGTCCTGAATCCATAACTCAATGCTTCACTTTTACATTGTTGCCACCACTGCCACAAAGCATTATAACAACAAAATGGTTGGCATAGGATGGTTTTCTGCCAGTTGCCAGTTGGCTCACTATCAATATCCATCACTAAATAGCAATACAAAAAAAAATAATAAAACTCTGCAGATAGAGAGAAAATGAACCGTATACAACAGATCGAAAAATAACGAGTTAGACTAGGAACAAACCATACCCAGTTATCCTATTGACTGCAGTTTCAGATGTAGAAATCTCCACCACCTCCAAATTAGGGCAAGAAAACGCAATGCAAGCAAACATAGTCGAATCCAAATCACTGCAAAAGCCAAGGAAACAAAATCAATTAAAAAATCAAACATACAAGATCAATATAACTACTCAAAGCAGCTTCAATTTGTTAAAAAATTGGCCTGATGAAATCAAAAATCGCTCATTTAAGCTTGGCTCTTAAAAATCTTAAACAGCCAGACCGCGATTATTCCTGCATTGATGCATATAGATCAAACAGTACCGTGATATCAAAATTCATTGCTTTTTATAGATTAAACATCTGTGTTATTTTAGTATTTCTCTTCATAAATCAAACCACATTTTAATTAACTGTTTTTAATCCTCGTAAAGCTTAATAGCGTTTTGTTTAGATCATGTTAATATTATCAATTTTCGTTATAAAAACCAAAATGCCGATAATCCCCAACCGATCCACTTCATGAAACCCTAGATCTGAAAAAAGATATTCCTCTTGGGAACAGACCCTAACCTTTCCAATCTAAGGTTAAGTCTACTAAGTCCAGGACACTTCTGCAACACAGATCCAACAAACCCAGGCTGAGACCTAGGTGGAACCCTAAGTCTAAGCTCCTCCGCCGCCCTCCACAACCTCCTCGATGTCTCTCTCCATCCCTTACACACACTACCCGCCGCCAATAACCCCGCCGGCGGCAACCTCCTCAAAATCTCCCACATACAGCTCACCGGCAACTTCCCGCAGCCCGAACCAAACAGATCCATCTCCGATTCATCGATTTCAACCTCCGGCGAGTCACACCGTAAGTCACTATCATCAAATGACAACGCTCTGCGGAGATTTGAGTACTGCTGGCGTGGCGGAGGACGAGAAGTGGAATTGGAGACTGAAACAGAAGAGTCAGTTGGAGTTTGCGTTGGTGTAGTGGTAGTGGTGGATGTAGGAGGGAGATGACAGACGTGGCCTTTTTTGGGGAGACCGCAACGTCCACAGTTGTAATTTCCTCTGTTCTTTTTGACACGGTGGGGGATATCCAAGGAGGTGAAGGAGGCGGTGGATCCGCCGGGAGTGGCGGGGGGGATATGAGGTTGGTTTTCGAAGTGCATTGTGTAAGGGAGAAGGAGGGGAAGGAGGGAGGGGGAGCGAGGTAGTGAGAGGCGGAGAAATAAAGGTAGGAGAGGCGCGGGGTTGGATAGTGAGGGAGAGGGGGTTGGTCAGAGAAGGAGCGGGAGATTGGTCATGTTTTCGCGCCCTGGTATTTTGTTTAAAGTATAAAAAATGGGAGGAGCGCGGTTTGGTAAAATTTAATGACGGTATTAGCCTTCGTTGGCGGGTGAAAAACGTGTTTCTTTTGTTTGTTTCTGATTATGGAAGGTTCTTTATGGGAAATAAAATTTGCCGTCTGATTTTGATTCTGCGCTTTCTTTAGGGTTTTGGATGCTTTGCACTTTCACCATGTACATGATATTATTGAAGTTGTTTACAAAATATCATAGTTTTAAATCTGAACGGAGGTAGTTCCGAGTTACAAGTAAGAAAAGTTAATCTAA
>Ga0325400_1001643_pt1 | contig 18725 bp, 12 predicted proteins | sample PopdelMetagenome_2_FD_205662 | JGI IMG/M metagenome (GOLD analysis project Ga0325400, IMG submission 205662) | Populus deltoides microbial communities from Bellville, Georgia, United States - Xylem-PdKOR-R1 | ecosystem: Host-associated > Plants > Phyllosphere > Stem > Wood/Secondary xylem... | reverse complement strand
GGGGAAGACTATTGCATCTATCCCTGTTGACTATTCTCCTCTGCTTCTGCTGTGCTGTGGAGGCTTTCAAAACCCCATAATAAATATTATTTTTTTCAAAAATAATGAAAATGTGTTTATTTATTTATTTTAATTTCAGAAACAAATTGAAATGAATTAATGGAGGAGTAGAAGAAAAGCTAAATAGCAAGAGAACAACAGAAATTTGGAAGGAAAAAAAAACAGAGAAGGGAACAGAGAGGGCATGGCCCTTGTTCATTGGTGGTCACAGCTCATTTATCACCGTCTAATTTGCAAAACAACTTGAAAGGGACCCACTAAATGTAACTTTGCCCTTTGAAAGTCTTTTTAGATTCAAAGGTGATCAGGGAAGCCTCCAGCTTCGTAATATCCGGACCCTATTACTGTATCACATCTTTTTGTAAAATAAAAAATGCCCAAAAACCTGAGGCTTCAGAAAATTCAATTTTCATAAATTTCAGGAATATATTGTTTTTATTGAAAATCTTACACACCATTGAAAAAAAAAATATTTGTTATCAATGAACTTGATGGGTCTCTTAATGATAAATATTATTTTTAAAATTATTTTTGTTTAGAAATATATTAAACTAATATATTTTTTTATTTTTTAAAATTTATTTTTAATACTAACACTTCAAAACAATTTAAAAAAAATAAAAAATTCAAAAAACAGAACTTTAATTTCAACCGCGTTCTCAATCGTTAATTATAGAAATATGATAGCTTCTTCTTTTAAGTGTGTTTTAAAAATGTGTTTCATTTTTTAAAAAAAAATATTAAATTAATTTTTTTTAATGTTTTTCAATTATTTTATATATAAGTGTTATAAATAAAAAAACAATTTTTAAAAACAACTCAATAAAAAACACATTATATAGCAATTAGATTGGGTAGTTCGTCCATCTACAGATTTTGACCTAATAAAAACCAATCTTTTATTATTATTATTATTATTTATGGAAAGTAATGAAAAAAAGGTCCATACAGCTCATTAATTAATTGGCCTTCGCCCGGGGATAGGTCAATGGACTAGAAGGTCATGGCATAACATCACTTTGTATGCTTTTATTTTCTATACCATAATTTATTACATGTTTTACGGACTATAGATTATATGATTTGTTTTCCTTCAATGAATCATACACCGAGACCATTGACAAATTTGTTTGAATTAGCTAAGTAATACTATGATGGTTTGAAATAAACAAACAAAAAAAAATACCACTACTATATTATTATAAATTTATTGAATTTTGAAGAATAATCCCTTTCTTTATAGTCTTCTAAACCGAGAAGAAAATTTATGGCGCTTGTAGAGTAATTAATGATATTCTATTATTTATTTTCTTGATCTATTTTGGAATATATAAGAGAGAAATTACTGGTGAAAAAATTCTTATTATTTTTTATGAATCATAAATTTTATTATTTTTTTTATATTCTTTTTTTCAAGATGAGTCCGAGAGAACACACTAGTTACCCACGAGCATCATAAAACTCTTTATCCTGAAAGGATTAATATTTATAAAATATTATAATTCTATTTGCATCTCGTATTTACAAGATTAAAATAGTTTTGTAGCTTAATTAATTAAAAAAAAAAACCCTTTCTTGTTATAAATGATTATTTGTTGAGAATTAATGCCAATGATAACCTTAAGAGTAAAAGGCAAATCACGAGATGCATTGTGCATAAATTGGATGGGTTCAAATATTTGAGTTATAACTTACCTCCCTCTCCTTTTGTTTTCTGGTCTCCTTTTGGGCTTGCTTCATAATTACGAGGTTGCCCTCATCCATCTTAATTTTTTGGCCATTCAGTGTGAAGATCTTGGACAATGAGAAGTCATTTTCATCCATTTAGAATTAGTTCTTGTATTGACGCCATTGTTTAAAAGAAAAACAGAAAAAAAAAAAAAAAAGTGAGATAGAATAATGGAGACACAAAAAATAAAATAAAATAGAAAATGTAGCCAGTCGCATTGGTGGGTCCCAAGCAAAAACTCACAGCTGCTGGTCCATGATCGACCGGTTCTTCTTACCCTTTTCTTTTCAGGGTGTAATTGTTTTAGCGGTTGTTTTTCAAGTGTTTTTTATTTAGAAATATATTAAAATAATATATTTTTATTTTAAAAAATTATTTTTAACATCAACACATCGAACCGATCTAAAAACATTAAAAAAATAATTTAATTCAATTTTTTTTAATTCTTTTAAAAACACCATTTGAAACATAATTCCAAAACTTCCATTTCCTCTTGTGGTTTCCTTACAGTGAAAGATAGAAAGATCTCAGGTGTTTTCATTTCTATAAAAATCAGCAATAAATTATAGTAATTAATTTACAAGAGCAAGTAAAATAGGAAAATCATTTTTTTTTCTAAGTTAGTTTAGAAATGGGGTCGAAATTACTTTTAAAAGTGTTTTTATTTGAAAATAATATTTTTTAAAATTTATTTTTGACATCAACACATCAAAACGATCTAAAATAAAATAAAATTGAAACAAAAAAATATTAAAATTTCTGGTTTGTTTGGACTTCCAAACACATCCTAAAAATAGACATGATTACCATTTGATACGATCTTGCATCAAGCCACATCTACAGCTAAGATGATAAGCTGCATGGTTGGAGCCATGTGCTGCACCGTAGGAAGCCCATCGATGATTTTATTAATCTAGTTTACTAAATAAAACAGAAGCCGTCTTTTTTTAAAAAAAGAAAAAACCTAATCTCCGGTACAATCAATGACTACTTTTTATCATTTTTTATTTCGGGAAAATGGATATCCTAAGCTTAGTTCGAATGTACGAAAATGCCCTCGTCTTTTTCTATCCACCTGTTTTTCTTCCCGTCCCTTCCTTTTTTTTTTCTTTTTTTTTTCTTTTTTCGGTGATTGAAATCCCCAAACAAACTCCTGCGAGTGTTTTACAGGGTGCTGTCCTCTGCTGCTATTGCAAGCGTGCGGTGTTTGCTATGGTCGCGTCACCAGGATTAGACAAGGCTTGTAATAATATAATAATAACACTCCTTAATTTTCAAGAATATATTAGAATATCTGTATGCCCACATTGCCCTTCCTGTTGGATGAGAGATCATGGCCGTCCATTTGATAGAATTGGCTCAGATAATTGCCCTTCCAAACACATCCTAAAAATAGACATGGTTACCATTTGATTTGTAGCTGAGATCTATAATGTTGTCGTTTCAGGCAAACTCTAATGGCAAAGAAGTCCGTATACTGCAAGCTTTCCTTTTTAATTTGTTGTTCTTAGATTCATGCTAAATGCCTAAGATTTGAGTGGATGATGGATTGATTTCATGGGGGTTGTTTCCGATTATTTTTGTATTATATATCTTATTAGTGAATATTAATCAATATTCTTGTGCACCATTTACAGAGAAGAGGGGACATAATCCTATAGACTAGTGATGGCTCAACATTTTTAGATGCACACATGACATGAGTGAAAGGGTTAGGGCTTAATTTTATAAGAATTAATTAACAAAATCACTATGCCATGTGGGTGTTTGACTGTAGCAAACTTTGTTGTCGACTCATTCTTTCACAATTCACTAATGAATTGAAGTAGTTTAATTTTTAAAAAAATTTAATTTGATCACCGATTTTTTCGGCACCATTGAAATGTTCTTTTGAGTCCAAATTAACATCCAATTACATGTTGTTTCAGGGAGGGAGTGTTGAATTAAAAAAACAAAGAACTGAAATGAAAAAACATGTAAATTAGGTGACAAAGTTGTTTGAAAAGTTCATTTTAGTCCTCATATTTTTTAGCTATTAGATAGTCGATCCCTCTAATTTCTAAAAATTCAATTTCGGTTCTAAACTTTATTTTTTTTCCTTTTTTGAGTCTTTTTTTGTTGAGAAGAGAGAAAGACTCGCTGGATTCCGACTTAGAGAGAAATATTAATCATTACCGACAATTCTAGCCACCAAAATAGTCGATTTTGGTGTTAATAAGTTCTATTTCATAAGAGGAATTTGATCTAGATGTTTTTTTCCGTCTCCTTGTCCAATGAGGTAAATCTGATTGTAAGAATAATTTTGGCTTCGGGTTGTTTTTTTAGCTGATTTTTATTTTTTTTAGCCATGTATAGGTTTATCTAGGCGTTTTATGGGTGTTTTTGATTAAAAAATGGATTGAGAAATGAGTTTTAAATAGAAAAAACTCAAATCCATGATTTTTCAGGGACCAGTGGTCACTGAAATCTGCAGAAAGAGATAGGCTTTTTTTAGGAGTTTTAGGACTTGAAAGTAAATAAAAATAGACATTTCGGCAAAGAAAAACCATAAAAAAAAACGAGGATCATATTGAGATTTTGGAAAACTTGGGGCAATGGTGTAATAAATAAAAGAAATGATATTTAAATATGCCCATGACTTCTCCAAGAAAATAAATATGGCTGACCACTTTGCTTAAAAAAAGGGGAGTCTTGTTGGATTTACTTGATTTTTCACCTTAAATCCATCCATTTAAACACTAATTAAGATAGGGTAAAGGATAAAAAAGGAGTCTAAAAGGATTTTAAGCTAATAATTGAATAATTCTTTAAGCTTTGAGGAAAACAAAGTGATAGGTTGGAAGAAAAAGAAGTGAAAGAAGTGAAAACTCATTTCCATTTGTTTTCTTTTTCAACTTTCTAGTTTTTAAGTGGTAAGAAACCTTATCTTATGCTTGGTTTAAATTTATGTTATAGATTGATGAATTTGTATGAAAAAAGCATTGTGAAAAGTTGAGTTTATATGAGTTATTATCTTGATTTAAGATGTTGTGTTATAATCATATTTTAGATGTGGGAAAAGAATAAGAAAAATAATTTATGACAGATTTAAAATGGAAACTTACCCCTTCTAATGATGAGTATTTTGGCCAAGTGGGAAAAAATATGGGGAGTTGTTTAATTAAATTATGATGAACTATAAATAGAATTATGTTAGTTAGAACCAATATTAGGTGGGTGACAAACAAATTGAAAGAAGAATTGAAGAATTTTCCTTCCCTTATTAAGTCAACAGTTTTAGCCAGAGTAAATGCAAAAAGAAGGGATATCAATTTAAATTTTGTATGACATTGTGTAGGAAATGTGTTGTTCTATTTGTTAAGATGGATTAATATGAACTTGTAAAGAAAAATGAATGTATGAATTGGAAAAATTGAAGAGAAAAATCAACCCCTCACTATTTATAGAGTTTTGGCCAAATCATGGAGAAAAAAGGTTAGGATAAATTGATATAATTGTTATGTGATTTGTATAGAAATATGTTATTAAGAATAGTTAACATGTGGGTAATGCATGGATTTAAATAATTAAAAAGAAAACCTACCCTTTGATATTTAAGAGCTTCGACCTAAGACTAAAAAACGAAGGATAAAATTTTACTTCAATTGATGAATAAGGGGAGGACCCCTTAGTAGATATTATTTGTCACGTGTTGACAACATCATATTAGTCCAGATAGGGTGAGTTATTTGGACGTAGAGATGATACAACATCTAGACAGGCTGGAGTATCACAGCCAGAGGGTTCAAGCTATCAAGGGAACACGACTATGCCCCCACCAGTAGCATCTACAGGAGCTTATGTGCCCCATGTTAACCCTACTTTCTTAGTGTAAATTATTAGAGTAGTAGTTACTTGTATAACTAGTGTAGCAGTTCTATCGACCCCTATAACTCCTGCAACTCTACCACCCACAAACCACGTGGTTACTTTAGTTTGACTGGTTAGAAGTATGAGAGAGATGAGTTGTGAGCCATATTTATAGAAAGATGATGCTGAGATCGCAAGTAAATAGATTCAAAAAGTGGAGAAGACATTAGCCCATATTAAGGTACTGAAGGAACTTTGGGTGGGTTATGTCACTCAGTTACTTTTTAACAGAGTGCAATCTTGATGGAAGACTGTATTACTAATGAGAGCTATTAAGATGTTGTCTTGGGATAATTTTAAGATAGAGTTTGAGAATAAGTTCTACTCTAGATACCACCACAAAATGAAGCAGCAAGAGGTTTTAGCCCTAAAGTAGGGAGAGATACCAATGTTGAAGTATGAGAAAAGATTGCATGATCTCTCCATGTTTGCTCTATGTTATATGCCTATTGAGCAATATTTTATAGAAAAACTGCGAGATGGATTCATACAAGAGTTAAAACATAGATCGGTAGCCTTACAGTTTAGGACATGTAGAGAATTGATTAAGGCAACCCAAGCTCTAAAGGCGAGTATGAGTGAAGGTCAATAGGATCAATCTGGGTTTGGAAAAAAAAAGATTTAATTTTTCTCTGGTAAACCACCCATTATAAAGAAAGGCAAATAAAGCTAGTTCAATCAGTTTAGAAAGAAATAAATGAGTTTTAGACAGGAAAAAACATCAGCTGAGGCCTTCAAACATACATGTGGAGGGTTGACTAGGGGACAGTTGAATCCAAATCCTAGTTCTGCTAAAGGGGTCTCAAAATAAAAAATTATTATTTATCCTCATTATGTTCGATATGAGTAGAGACATATAAGTGATTGTTATATTTTTAAACAAGAGGGATACATGTGGTGAGACTGTTAATATCTAGATTGATAATGTCGTTACTATGGAGAGCAGAGAAAATTTAAAAAGGATTACCCTAAAAAAACCATTGATTATACTTAAAAATAGATGTACTAGACACGGTGTCAGTTATAATTTATCATGAGAGACAAATCTTTCCGGCCAATACGGTCAGGAACCAATTATAATAGGGGATAACCCAGGACTCAAGGGCATAGAACATAGAGAAGAGTGTTCAATATGACTTAGAAGGATGTTAAAGTTGTTTATAACATGGTGGCAGGTATGCTATGATTGAAATCTATATTTATATATATATATTGATTGATCCTAGTGCAACACATTCATATATAACAAGTAAATTTATGGGAAAACCTTGGGAAAAAACTTGTAAAGTAGAAAAGGGATTCACAATTGGTATCTCTTTATATGAGAGTGTAAATATTGATCATGCATACAAAGAAGTAAGGTTTAACATTAATGGGTGTGAGATAAGAATAGACTTTATACCACTGGAGCTATATGATTTTAGGTAATATTGATCATGAGTGTAATATTGGGTATGAACTAGTTAGGCATGTATAAAGCTTAAATGGATTATTTTACAAAAAACAATGACCCTTCAATGATCGAATGGTAGGAGAGTAACATTTAAAGGAGAGAAAAATGTCATACCAAATTATATAATTATAGCTATGATTGTTAGGAAGATGATGAGGTAAGGTTGTACTTAGATGATAGACTCGGAGAAGGATGATGTTGAGTTGTCAAATCAACCTAATTAAAAGATTTTTCAAATGTATTTCCAAAGAAGTTACTAGGATTATCTCCGGAGAGGGAAGCAAAGGTCTTTATTGATATACTTCCAAATATCTCTCATATTGCTCTATCACCATATAGGATGTGCCTGCAGAGATGGTTGAGTTGAGGACTCAATCATAGAAATTACTAGATAAATGGTTTATATGCCTAAATAATTTATCATGGGAAGTTCTAATATTGTTTTTAAAGATGAAAAATGACACACTTAGACTCTGCATTAACCATAGGCAATTGAATAGGGTGACAATAAAGAATAAATATTCACTTCCGATGATAAATGATTTGTCTAACTAGTTAAAGAGAGCGAGAATATTTTTAAAGATAGATTTAAAGTCAAGGTATTGAGAACGAGAATCAAGGAAAGAGATATCCTAAAGATTACTTTCAGGGCTCAATATGTACATTGTCTATAATGATATATTGTCTACTCTTATCTTGGAAAATAAGTTGCTCAACAGGGTGAACTATATGAAGTTTAAGAACGCAGATTAATGTTTTGGCTTAGGTTTCAAGCCTAATAATAGAGACTATCAGAAGATGATAAAGTTAAAGAGAGAAAGATAATGGATCAAATTAAAGGGTGTGAATCTAATGATGAAAAGATAGATATTTATCACATTTGCAACACCTTTTGTCACCTTACATACATCATCAATTCACTATAAAAGACTCAAGCTTGGATGAATTGTTCCAAGACATAAGAGTGAGTATTCTATTAGAAAATGGTGTTGAGAACATTGTAATGAGCTCTACACCTACAAGTACTGAGACATGAACTCTCCTACAATTGACCATTAGTGTATCAAGTAAAGACATAGATATAGCTCAATTTGTTATGAAATGTTCAGAAGCTAAATAGCTCGACAATTAGCTCACCGAAAAAATACATGCTATTTTCAAGTCCAAGTAATTATCATTGATTTATTTTTTACATTTTCAATAATTCTAGCTCATGATGTTGGGAAAAAATTTCTTATTTATGAACTTATTTTTAATCCATGTAATATTATTATGAGGATACGTGGTTCCATTCTTTGTGCATCTTGTTCGTTTTTTTTATTTTCTTTTTTTATATTTTTATTTGCACTACTTGCTTTGTAGAAATATCCAAAATAACCACTGCCTTCAATATAAAATAATTACTTTGAAAGTAATTTTACCTAATTTTTAAGAGATTTTAATTGCAATGGATAAAAAAAATGAGGTGAGGAAGACATGCATGAATTTGCCAGGTTAATTGAATAATTTTAAAGGCCTATAAAACAAAACCAATAAGAATTACAATTGATGAATATAGGCACCAAAGAGAATGAAAGATAGCTTAAGGTTAGTACCTTGGTTTGCCTAGATGCAAAAAGAAATATAAAAAGAATATGCAAGTGTTTGTATGGTCAGATGTGGATATGACAGGCTTGACACTAATATCATATGTTACACAACAAGTTATCTTTAGTTCTAAATTATATAGCAGCAAATCATAAGCTAAAAAATGAGATTGAATACTCTTATCAAACTAAAATAAGTGATGTGTAAGCAATGAAAACCTAGATTATTAGAAGTGGTTGAATATCCACAATGGATATTGATGTATTATGGCCATTAATTATATATATATACTTAAATAAAACTAGCTAGTTCTAATAACAAGTTTTCTTTGCCCCATTTTAATATACTTATAAATAATGCTAGCAAAAATTCCAAGTATTAATTCTCGTATGCATGGATTTTCAAGGTATAATTAATAAATGAGGACGATAAAAAAAAAAGTACCACTTAATTTCATCACAACTTGGTCGAAATTAAGATGGATTTCCGAGTCTTCGCTTGATTACCATTTAAGACAATTCAATATACCTTTATCTTTATTGTAATAACTAATTTTCCAAATTACAAGATGACCACATTGCCGGTGACTCGTGATCTTGCCTTCATTTGAGGTCGAGATTTAAGAGGTTCATGCACGGGGGATGATGGGCCAGAAAACCCCACTCAAAGCCTGGACAAGTACTGCCATACCATGTGTACGGGTGTCATTGGTGGAAAGATGGAGGTGGCAGAGATGCTGAGCCACTAGATGCCACCCACCTCAGCTTGCCAAAAGCCACGCTAATTGATAGATAGCACTTCGTCGCATCATGGTTCATGCCTGTCTACACTTGACCATGATCTGGAATTGTCACTCGAGAGTTGAAACTGCGAGCCTAGTTGAATATATTTTTCCAAGTGATGGAAAGATAATAATACATCAATAATACACCAGACGCCGGATTTCAATGAAAGACAATGACCTTTGTTTCCTTGGGGCACCTACTCTCTCTCTCTCTCGGGTCATCACTGAAGCTACTTAACGAATGAAGAGGTTGCTGGAGAGTTCCTCCATTTCATCTGGCTGAAAACTCAAAAACACTGTCATTGTTGTGATCGGACAGAGAGTGCTATTATTTTGGACCGACAATATGTTCCCACGATGAAGAGGTTTCACCTTCAAATATATATATCCTTGAAAGATGGAGTCTTAATTTCAAGGATATATTTGAAGAACTGCCTTTTTTGTATAAGGTCCATTAGGGACATTCGATAAAAAAGAAGAAGAAGAAGAAGAAAAGATGGCTTGCATCCCATGCTTAGAGTCGTTTGGTTCAAGCTTGAAAGTGACACAATTACACATACTGAGAACATCTTTGGTTATAAGAATGTTGCTTGGCCTTTCATAAGAAGTGCCACGAACACTTTTTAAATACTATATAGATACTGAATATTTCAAAGTCAATGAAGCCTTCAAATTAGATAATTGAATGGCCGGCTTCCTGTCTTCATCTACTGATACTCCATAAAACCAAACATTTGTCTTAAGACCTTCTACCTACGATCAACTAGCAGAAACATGTACCAAGAAGTGCCCTGGTTCCCTTTTTGACAGCATAGGTTTTCTCAGGCAATGGAGAGAAGATTTCTTTGGTGCCTGTCACATGTTATTGCTTGGAAAAGTTACAAGAAAATAAATAAATCATGATTTGCATGTTTGCTAAGGACAAATTAAACTCATCACAAGAATCCATAAATAACTAAAAACAATAGCTGTATTGTGTGTCTCGTATCATGTTAGCGTGCATTAGGTCAGTCATAGGAGTATTACGTACGTTGTTTATCTAGACACTAACCGTGCCCAGAGTCGGAATAAGTTTAGACGGATAGAAACAATATTACTCTGTGAACACATAAAAGTCTTAATGGGAATGACTGGGTCGGGTGGTAGAAGCCTTTCTGGTATAAAATGCTATTGCGGATGGTGGAATGTGATCAGGATTTGCATTTAATGAGACACACAGTGAATGGGGCCAAAGAATAATTAAGTTAGGGTTCTAGAGATATTTTCTAAAAGATGCCTACTAAATCCAAGATAATGCACCAATCTAATTAACCATGTCTTGAATTGCCCTTGTATGAATCTTTGAGATCAAACTTTTTAAGAGAAAGGGAAGGAAAGCAGCTTCTACTTTTTCCACAGCTCTGCTACAGAACAAAGGAGCAAATGTCAGATTTGGCACACTTTGTTTTCTACGTCCTGACTGCTACTTGCTCCATGCTTTCGAATAAAAGAAAGGAAAGAAAAGCAGCTTCTACTCGCTACAGAACAAAGGAGAAAAAGTCAGATTGAGCACACTCAGTTTTCTACTGCTACTTGCTTCATACTTTCCAATGAAAGAGAGTCCGATGATCCATCAGAACCCCAGTGGCTTCGGGGGGTTCTGTGCGAAAGGCATGAACAGCATTCGGTTAAAGGCTTTTGAGACCTAGCCCAGTACACTGTTGGGCTTGCTTATTTCAGGTCTACGGCAAGACTTGGACAGAATGGTTGGTCAAATAAGGCGTGCGACTACATGATCGCACCTTTTCTCTCCTTCGCAGTTTTACCTTCTCCTTCCCGTGTCGTTTCTTCCACTTCCACTTGATAACATTTCCTTTTCAAGAGATGTCTTTTCTCCTTGTTATTCAAAGGGCTTTTATTGTGATCCATTCATGGGGTCTGTGAGCGGAAAGAAAAAGGAGGGAGAGAGAGAGAGAGAGAGAGAGACTTTACATAAAGACAATTAAGAATGTCAAACCCTATTTGAAACTTTTTTTTTTTGTCATAAACCTTCTACGGAGGACTAAAGTAATTGGATATGAATCAATTAGTCAATAATTTGTGGAAGAAGACTCAATAATTCGATCATACTTGATAGTCTACGCATTGGAATTTTGTGCAAGATGGGTGGACTTGGGAAACGTCGCTGACGCTGCGTTTCACAAATTTAATTTTTTTATATTTTTAAATTAATTTGATGTAAAAAATAATTTAAAAAATATAAAATATTTTAATATATTTTAAAAAAATAATAATATTAAGGATAACGCAATATTTTCCTGCTAACTTTTTCATCAGTGGTGAATTAAACACAACAACATACTTAGTATTAAATAGTATTAAAGAGAATTGAGTTTTATGTTAGGAGACACTAAAATAAATTAAATTTAAAACACAGTTTTTTTATATTAATTTTTATATATTTTTTTAACTGAGTTTTTTATTTGTTTTTTTTATTGTTTGTAAAAAAACTAAAACATTTTATCCAAATATTTTATATATATTTTTTATTATATATATATTTTAACTATAATTTTTACCAAATATATATCTAAATTCAGCTAAAAACATCACACCGTATAAGGGTTCTGGCTTTAAATTCTAGGAGACAGCTGTGAATCCCAGTACAGCGAGGTTGATAAACAGCACCGAACCACGGAGATTTTCTGCTTCCTATCCATGTGCATTGTGCTGACGTGCCACACACATATTAATGACGTTAAGTCATGGATTTCTTATCCTAACTATATTAATGATTATATATTGAGAAATAATTCAAATTTACGTTACTCATTATTACTTTTTAAAAATCAAACGAAAATTTAGTATGGAATTGTTTGGATTTTAAATATCAAATGCTTTAATCACAACAATATTTAATAATTTTACCGATAGAATTTTTCTATCAACATAAAATATATATTTTGTCAGTAATTAATTTACCGACAAAATCATCGATAGAAATACTTCGTTGGTGAATTTTTTATCGGTAATTTTTTTTTCTGTCGGTAAATCTGTTGGTAATAAAAAAATAGAATTATCCGCTTCATTACATCGGTATATCCCTCGGTAATAATATTTTTTTATTACAAATGGATTTACCGAGGGATATACCGACAGAAATTCCATTGGTAATTCCATTAGTAATTATTTAAAAATATTTTTAAAAAATTCATTTTATAAAATTATAAAATAATTAAATTAACATAAATCAACACTGTATAATATATACTCAAAATGCTTGGAAAAAAAATAAGAAAATCAACTCAAATAAATTTGCAACAAATAAATAAAATGAAAAAATAAATTCAACTAAAAAAATTCATATGAAAAAAATGAAGTTGCAATCGCTAAAAATTTAAAAATCCTATAAATAAATCAACTAAAAATTGGTCTCATATGAAAAAACAAATTCTCACAACAACATTTATACAATTATTAAGAACAAAAACAATTAAAAATAAAATAAAAAACAAATATAGTAAAAAAAATCATGAAAAAAAAAAATCTTACCTTAATGTAGTTGCAAGTGAAGCTAAGGAGAAAAAGAAAATTTCGTGAAGCATGTTGATTAAAAAAAAACTAAGAGGATAAAAGAAGAAAGAAAAAGAAAACATACCCGAGCATGAAGAAATAGAGAAGGAGATGAGGAGGGAAAATGAGAGAAAAAAATAGATATTGACGTTTTTTACATATAGTGAAGAAGAAGAAGAAGAAGAAGAAGAAATGAGTCTGTCTCTTGTGAAATAAGGGCATTCAAGTTTTTTATTTAGGCGCGTTAGCGACGGATTTACCGATGGATAATTGAATATTAATATTTTTTAATTATTCCATCGGTAATATTTAATTTAAATTTTTAATTTCATAAAAAATTTTCAGAAACCGCCAACAATTACCGATGATTTTTCAATCCGTCTGTAATATTTAAATGAAAATTTTAAATTAATTGAATTTTTTCAGAAAACTATCACATAACACCGACGACTTTTCAATTCGTCGGTGATTTTGTCCATAAAGAACAACAATTAACAGTGCAATTGGAAGATGAATAGTTCTGGAGCTCTCTGGAAAATACCGATAGAAACTTCCGTCGATGATTCCCTTTATAATTGACATGATGAACAATGTTCACAGTTTACCGACGGAATGGTAAAAATGACACGTCATCATTTTTTTTAAAAAAAAAAATTTCCCACCATAATTCCCTCGGTATATACCGAGGGAATATTTCCGTCGGTAAAATCCCTCAGAAATTTACTGATGGAAATATTTCCGTCGGTAAAATCCCTTTTCTTGTTATGAAATATTAGTTTAATTACTTAATATTATTTACTTTTCATGTTTTTTCCTACATACTGATGATCAAATATTAAAGATAGATTAATTAGCTAATACAAATATAACCTATCTTGTATCATGCAACAAATGGCTATGAAACAAAGACGAATGGATTCTAGCTTTTAATGTTAATAACCTTAAATATTTTAATAGATAGATTAAGCTAAATGTTTTAAGATTAGATATTTTATTTAAAAACTAAATAAATTGCTTTAAAATGAATTCTTTCTCTAAAACACAAACAAATATCATAAAAAAGAAACAATAATCAAGACATTACATTGTTTTCATAAGTAAATAGAACTACTAAATCATTTACATAAGATCCATACAAGTTGGGAACTAATGTAATTAATATAAAATAATTAATTTAATTTTTAAATAAAATAAGCAGCCTTTAATCTAAAAAAAATTAAGCTAATATATATAACTTTAACGTGATTTTATTAAAATTACGTTTCACTAATTTTAAAAATTATTTTTAAATACTTTTTTGATACTTCACCTTAAAGTAAAGCAGTGAAAGCAATAAAAGTAGTGTGATTTGGGTACAAACAAACTTCTTATCCAAGTCCATTCATGCTCGCTCCAGTATAGTATTCCTAGTGCATTTCTTTCGCTAATCGGATCCCAGTACAAAAATTCTGAATAAAAGCTATAATGATTTAGTAACCAATCTCTCTTGATTCGTTGACAAGTCTATATAATCTAGCCAGTGGGTACCTTCTAAGTCTTCCCTGAATTCTTGATCTAAAAGGGCATTCTGAGATTACGTTTGCAGAAACCGGACAAAGTGGAGAACTGTCTGGCAGGGGGCGATGATAGGACAAAAACATAAACGTTAAGATTAGATTCAAACAATCAGATTAGCGAAAATGCGTCATTAAATAGGAACAAGATGTGGAAAGCATGTGGGAATATGCTCTGGAAACATTAGTTACGTAAAAGGAAATAGTTTTCATTTTGAGATAAAATTAAGGTTACGAGTAACTGAAGCGCTGTAAAAAGGAGGGCTCTTCAAGGGAGGGAAGATGAAGTCGTGTTGTGTGCAAGCAGCATAAGAAGAAAGATGAACTAGGAAAAAGCCTGGGAGGAGCAGCCGATAGTAATGCGATGAATGCAGCAGGAGGGATTCTTTCTAGCCTCACTTTCTCCCTCTAAAAAAAACCCACTCTTTCATGGGCATCAGTTGTACTAACACAATCTCCCTTAACCAAAATTACAAACCCAAAGTCCACGGCACCAAGTTTGATATGAGAAGACTTGTTGAGAAAAAGGGATTGGGATTCTCCATTGTTCAGGTGCGTTAAAATGAGATAGTACACAGGTACTGAGAATGATAAAACGTAAAATAATTAGGACGGAGCAAACAAGAGAAACAATGAAAAGGAAGTTTATGAAGGATGAGATCTGAATCAAAATGTAAACAACCAATAATAATTTGCTTAAACAGGATTATCAGATGATAAAATACTGTTGCGAAGAAAGATTATCATAATAGACACTCATAGTATCAGGAGTTCTGACCTGCAATTATTTGCTTTGGTTGAGATCATCAACTTTAATTTATTGGCCATTGGGGAGGGTTTTACTAACTATTTCTTCATTTATATAGATAGAAGCACACTTAAAGTTGACAGGGCGGAGTTCTCCTGCGTGTTTAAAGATTCTACCTTTTTGTGTTTTTGTAACATTTGACACCTTCAATGCTCTTCCCGGAGGTTAGGTCTGGTGCAGAAGCCCACCTATAGGATCAATTTTCACTTTATGTGAAAACCATTAGCACTCAAGTCCTTAAGGGGCGTAGCGTGATGGTAAAGTGTTTGAGATCTGCACAGCAGGTCTCAAGTTCGAGTCAGGGCGTGCACCTCTTATAAGAGCCTGGGATAGCCGGGGTTTTATTTCTTCACCTGGGCCCACAAAATATGCTTTTCGGAGAAGTGAGGTTTCCTCGAATCCAAAAAAAAAAAAAAACTCAGTGACTTCAATTTCATTAGTAAGTTTACACGAAGGTGTCCTAAAAACAACCATTTTCCCACATTTGTTACAGTTTTTGTTTTTGAACTCCATTCAATCCGAGCCATGTATATTATTGACACTTGATGCAAATAAGACATGTTTGGGCGATGGTGAGGTGTGTTTGCCAGCTAGTGGGCATAAGACAGGTGTAGTAATGGAAATAATATGAGGTGGAGAAAGGGTAGAATGAGGCGTGTGCGCGACTGTATATAATGTAAAATTAATTATACAAATAATTGAATATAAAAGATGATAAATGAAATTTTAAAATAAAAGGTATTATCGTGATGCTTATGTAAAATTAATTATACAAATAATTGAATATAAAAGATGATAAATGAAATTTTAAAATAAAAGGTATTATCGTGATGCTTTTAGTAATTTATCTTTTCCTGAATTCCTCATTTAAACTTGTCTACTTTTTAACTTTCAAGATCAACTAAATACTAATTTATCATTCTAACTTCTCTTGGATTCCTGTCTGTGAGTTACCAGCAGCTTCGACATATATCGAGTGTCCAGTACACATGAATTAACAACGAGTTTGAATGAGATGAAATAGAAACCCATGTTAAATTATATTAAATTAGCCCGGTGCCTCCCTCACCCTCTTCGTGTATGTTTCTTTCAAATCGCAGAGTTCTATTTAATGTCCCAAGGCATCATCAATTATCAGATTCGTAGCTCGAGTTGAAAGAAAAACAAACGCTCGTGAAAAACTGAACTTACAAAATGAGGTCACAATATTGAACACCAAGTTTCATGGTAGAGAAGAACTTGGGCCTCCTACTCATGCCACGATCTTGCAAGCAACTTTCAAGCATTTACAGAAGACCAGACAAATGCTACTGCCAACACTTCTACTATATTACAAGTTCAAACAATTGACACGAGTTTTGCTCAGTCAAGAAACAGAGAACCAGGTTCATTTTATCGAGCACATAGTCAGTCTTCCGCTCAAACTCAATCTCTTCTTTTCTTCTTCTTCTCCTTCTCAGTTGAATTCTTTAACTGCACAACAGACAGATAATTTATCAGCGGATGGAATATGATAACAGAAAGAGAAAAAAGAAAAGAAAAGAAAAGGCATTGATGACAGGAATCCATTTCTTTGGGCATTTCAGTTCAGCTTACCATGATTATAAGAATTCGGACAAACACAGCAACAAAGTCAGTGAAAAGCTTCAGGGCATGCTTCACATAGTCCCGATCACCAAGGTGAGCTTTCTCAATGATATCCTGGGTGTCAACCACCACATAGCCCACAAACACCAGAAGCCCAAAATACAGCTGTGAAAACCATCAAGACAAAAATAACAATCTGTTAGAATCAGATAAACAAAAGCACTTACACATACAACTCAGAAAAAGATCAACGAAAAATTTCACAGCTGGTGAGTCCCTACCTCAAATTTAAAGAGGGCTGCAGATCCCCCAAAGATGGAGGATGCAAAGTGCAGCCATAGAAGGATGGACAGGCCAGAGGAAAGCAAGCCACCCAAGTAAAGATATTCTCTACGCCTAGCCAACATAGCTGCAGCTGAGAAACATCCAAATGCCAACGCTGTTCCCACAAATGCCGTGATCAGAACACTGACATGACAAGAAAAGCATCCACAGATCATGTTATAATGGGCTATATAGGCATAATTTTCCTAGCAACAAGAAACGTATGAAATGGGTATATGATGCAGGCAATGGGGCTTCAAATGGAAGGACATCATTCCAAGGACAGTATGTTTTTCCCAGTACCGCCAGATTCACCTAAACCAACTCATGTAGTGAGTGAACAGACAACAGCCATTGAAATGAGAACAATACCATTTTAAAAATCTCTATTCACAGAATGTCCAAAAATAAGCACAATACCATCCATTCTAGACCCAAAATCCACAACTTTCTTGTTTAACATCTATATGTATACATGAAGAAAATTGGCAAAGTGATATGTACCTTGGATCAATCTGAATAGCCAAATCAATCAGAGGACCGATGGATGCCCCTTCAAAGAGTGCAGCTGCCATCAAGAGAGCAAGCCTCTTTTGCTGCTCATTTTAAAAATAAAAAGAAACGAACCTAGTGAATAACAGAAACATGAACATAGACTACATCAAAAGCGAAAAGACTAGAATACCTCTTCATAAGGAGATATGGAAAGTAGCCAAGTCATGCATCCAAAGCATGCAAAAGTTGTTAATAGACCACCAATGTTCCACAGAATATGGAGGTACGCCCCAGCGGCCGATGCAACCAATGCACAACATAAAGTCAGATAAACCTGCAAATTTCACAAGTTTTGATCCTAATCAAGAGTCTCATAAGAATCCAGAAAGCCTATTCCTTCCATATAAGTTTTTCGTTGAGTATTTACAAATGATAATCAGGAAAAAAAATCCCTCAAATCTCCAAGAAAACAACCTCGACTGGATAATTAAAAAAGACCCAAGAATCCATACACCTGAAGCAAATTTGTCCTCGATTTTGATATCAAGAAATAGAAAATAAGATGTTGGAAACCAAATAATTACCTGCTTGAGATGAGTCTGGACTACAGGAGAGATCTGACGGAAGTTCTTGAGAGAGTCGTAGCTCCAACGATTCCTTGAAGACGATTCAGAGTCAAAGAAGGAAGCGAACGATTCCATTGTTTTGAGAGAAGGAAATCTTTCGACAAAAGGCTGAGGACAGACAGAACCAAATCCCTAATTTTTAAGTCTATTTGGGGATTTGTCCCTTTTATATATTGTCCAATGTCCGGTTGTAGTTTGTTGCCTGGAAATTTCTAGATGGTTCGAGTTACGATACTGCCCCTTAGTTTGATGTACTGA
>Ga0325400_1001642_pt1 | contig 18733 bp, 6 predicted proteins | sample PopdelMetagenome_2_FD_205662 | JGI IMG/M metagenome (GOLD analysis project Ga0325400, IMG submission 205662) | Populus deltoides microbial communities from Bellville, Georgia, United States - Xylem-PdKOR-R1 | ecosystem: Host-associated > Plants > Phyllosphere > Stem > Wood/Secondary xylem... | reverse complement strand
CAAAAGAATGAAGACCAAATTAAAGAATATAATATTTGGTAAATTAAGATTGAAGGATGAAATTGAAAACAAATAAAACTTCTACAAAAAGAGCGAATAAAAAATAAAAAATTAAAAGAATAAGGATTAAAATTGAAAGAGAAACAACAAAAATGGCTAACCTGTAATTTTTATGGTAGGAGAGAAAAAAAAAAAGGAAAAAATAAAGGTCTATTGACAACAAACTAGACCACCATTGGAGACACACACCGCACCATACAGGAAAAGGACACGATGGCCCTTCCAACGACACAATATAATGATCTTTTTGAATGTCAAGAGGCGTTGCACATGTTGACCAGAGTGAGCGGACACCTCCCATGCATTTTTAAATGTCGTACACGGACGCCAACATCCTAGCCAACTAAAAAATTGCCTTTAAGCTAACTTTATAATTACAAAAAAAAAAACCATTATGAAAAGCCCCAAAAGCCCTTTGACCTCATGTTTAAATTTTTTGATTAAAGGCATTTTGGTCATTTTACTATGCGTTTTAATTTTTTATATATATATTTGGTCAAATACCAAATTGCACCTCAACTAACATTATAATAACAAAAAAATCATTGTAAAAATACAAAAATTCCCCTTAACTCCATGCTTAAGTTTTTTGCTTCAAAGAGTATTTTGATCATTTTTCTCTATGTAATTAAGATGAGAAAAGACATGTTTGTCTTTGGTCAATTTGAAAATGACAAATGAATCATATAAAAAGACTTCAATGCCCTTGAAAACCTAAGTTAAGCTTTTTAGGTGAATGGGCAACAAAGTCATTACACTTTTCTAGTGAATAATGCTAATGGGTCTAGAATTACAGTACTTTTCCAAGGCCAATTAAGTGTTATTTTTTAATGTTTTAATTAGATTATAATAAATAAATAAATAATAATCATAATTCCTTTCCTTTCCTTACGATAATGTGAAATAATAGAATTGTAGTAGATAGGTGGTATGTGTTACACTGCGGTCTGAGTCAAATTTTTCCTAACATAAAAAAAATGCCCAAACAATGATAGTGTTTTTAAAAGAGCAAAAACACTATGAGACTCGGGTCATTAATTTGAATTGGTTTAATAAACTCAGTTAATTTAATAATATAATTATATATACAGAAAGCCAACGATAATAAAAAAAAAAGACAACAACTAATAAAAAAATGAATGCTTACCAATATTATGAAAAGATATCATTTAAATATTCTTAAAAGATAAACAATCTTATTTGATAACAAAACAAAAATTGAATGAGAATGGAATAACCTCTTAAAGAGAAAAATGAAAAAAATAAATCTAAAACTTAGTTACTAGTAAATCAAATACTAAAGGATGGACTAAAGAAAAATTAATTTTAAAAAATGATAAAAAAAATTTGACTCAAGTCAACATCTCAAATTTATGGTTTAGTTATGAGACCAAGATAACCTCGTACAAAAAAAATTGAATAAAATAATGAAAAACAAAACTGAAGAAAAATCAATTTAAATCATAAAAAAAACTCGAGTTAACCTAGGCTAACTTGACTAACTTGTAACCTAAAACATGAGATCAAGATAACTCTATAGAAAGGAAAGAGAAATAAGCATAAAGCTCAAGCCCCAATAATCTAATGTCAAAAAATAAAATTAAAAAAATCATTTAAAAAAAACCCTAAAGAAGAGCAAAGTTAAATCGAGCTAATCTTTGAAACTCGTAATCTAAGTCATGAGGTTAAGATTACCCCATAGAAAACAAACACAAAAAGATCATGAGCAAAATTCTCAATCATCCAAATATTGAGGGATGAAATTGATAAAAAATCAATCAATAAAATAATAAAAAAACAGATAGCAATAAAAAAAATAAGGAACAAATCTGGTATAAAAATTAAATAAAGTAAAATAATGAGGGACAAAATTAAAAAATAAAATAAATCAAGAAAATAAAAAAGAAACAATTAGTAATTAAAAGAATAAGGATCAAATTGGATAAAAAAATCAAATAAAATTAAATATTGATGGATAAAATTGAAAAATATAATTAAGTTCAAAAGGCATTAAAAACAAAATAAATAGTAATAAAAAAATAAAGACTAAAATTGATTCAAATTCAAATTAACATCACACATTTAATTTTTAGAAACAAAAGTATGAAGTCCAAAGCCATATGAGAGAAAAGAAAAAAGAGATGAAAAATAATTCATCAAAATCACATTGTTAGTCCTCTGCTAACGCTCACCTCACCATCTAGAAGAGTTTGGTGCATCATTCCTAACACCACCATGGAAGCTAATATTTGACTGCCATGAGATGTCACACCTGTTATCAAAAAGGCTCATAAATATTCTACATGTTGAAACATGTGTTGTATGAGCTAACTACTTTTGATTTACAAATAATATTTTATATTTATTAAGATATTAAATTATTTTATATTTAACTTAATTATAACTAAATAATCACAAGAAAAATACAAAAATCACCATAGACAATATATATTTTTTTATTTCTAAGAATAATTTAATCATTTTACTGTATTTTAAAAATACTAAAAAACTCTTTAATGACAATTTAATTTAATTTTTTTATGGTTAATTTAGTCATTATTTTATGTTTAAAAATATTAAAAGATTAATTTATCCTCAATTATTTTAACAATAATCAATGAAATCTGTTAAAATATCGTATTACTTTTTATAATTAATTCAATGATTTTTTCTAAAAGAAACAAAACAATCATTATATTATTTGGATCGAATTATATTGCAGTGACTTGGGTTGAAGACCGAGTATTTTTATTTTATTTTTTAAAATTTTAATTTAATGAAAAGATATACAAATCATGAGAATATAATACTGAAAGAACAACTTTATTATTATTTTTATACGAAGATAAATGAAAGATTGAAATCACCGTTGAAAATAGAGAGTAGAGGAGATAAAGAGTCCAGATTAGATTCTCACGGAACTTATCCTCTCTCCTCTTTTCGTTTTCTTTTGCTGCTCCTTTGACAAGAGTTTTAATTCAATCTACTCTGCTGCTGCTGCTGCTTATAATCGTCTTCTTCTTTCTCCAGAAAATAAAATATGAGCGTGACTGAGTTTGCTATGGTAATTATTAAATTAAATTTTCTTTCTTTCTCTGTCTTTTGTTAATTAATGGATTGTTAATTGCAGGTAGAGGAATTGGCTTTACTGGTGAAGGATAATCTTCGTTGCAAACATCTTGTCTTGTCAATGGAAGAAACCTTTCTTAATTTCCTTCAAGATGACAGGTAATTGTAAATTTGTAATTGTAATATTATTTCGCTCTATATATTTATTTACACCAAATTGTTAATGAATTGCAGTTCCAACTCCGATGGTATCTTGGAGCTCCAACCAATGGATTCATATAGTCGTCTTCTTTTGCATCGCCTTGCTGATATATTTGGGTATTTTTATTTTTATATTTGGCCGTGTTTATTTTAATTAACTAATTAAACCAGGGTTTATTTTTTGTGTTAGGTTTTGTCATGTATCTATTGGCGAGGGAGCTGATCGTCACTTGATTTTAGAGCGGTGCCCGGAGACATCAATGTATGCATGTAAACCCACGTAATCTCTAATTGTTTTTGTTTCTTTTATGTACAACTACTATTACTACTACTGTGTAACATTTACGCTGTCCTGTCCAGTCAACATGTCTTACGGTATCAATCACTAGGTTTCTTCCCATATCATTCATTCATTCTGCTGCCATGCCTCCTATGGTTTTTTTGTGGACAAATGTTCTTTGTTTGGGTATCTATCTAAGATGTTGAAACATGTAAATGTTATTTGTTGGGTACACAAAAACAACAACAACAACAACAAGTTGGTTAGATCCCAGTTTCACTAAACAACTTTTCCAAGACTGCATTTGTATTCCTTGAAGCTATCCTTTTGAGTGAAGTTGGATGGATATAATGATGTTGAGGTTTTGAGAAGTCAGCATTTGTCACAAAAAAATGCTATAATCAAATCCAAAGGGATGCATCTTATTTGATGCATGAGCACGATCCACTAGAAGCTGTGCCTTTTTTTTTTAAAAAAAAAAATTAGGTCTTGCCTTACTTACCTTTCTAGTATAGCTCAAATGTGTCATTGTTGTCTCTTCAAGACTTGTATTGTAGGAGTAGGGATACATCCAATTCAAATCTTAGTATTTATTATTTTTAATTTATAATCTACAAGATTTTAGAGCAAGTGTTGTCTTTTGAGTTTCTGAATTTTTGTCATTGTTGAGCACATAATGATAATTGGAAAGTTGGCATCATTTATTCGTTATAGGCCTCAACATAATTCTACTTTACCCTGGTAAATCTCTTAGGAAGGTATTTCTCTTGTGATAATTGTTGTCAGTATTCAATTGTCAAACCTCTATGAGTTATGGATGTGCTACGATAATAAGCATCATTATACCAAACCTTTCTCTATCACTAAAATGAAAAGTGAATCTCTTAGTAATACGGATACAAATGAGCTTCATAGGAAAATCACTAAGGTAATGGTCTTCTTCTGGTGAATCTCCAATTGATGAAACCTACTTGAAGGGCAAATAAAATGTGGGCTAGAAACTGTGGAATGGGCAAGTCTTATGAGTCCATCTTAATAATAAATGGTTTTTCTCAAGCTTAGACAATGGGTCTTTAAGGATGAAAAGGAGCAACATATTGATTATCAGGAAATTCTAAGTAAGGAATGCAATTGATATTCAATTTGTGTCATTTATAATTTTATCTTTAAGGACAAATCTAGCATTGCAAATGCATTTGGTTCCTTCAATAGAGAGGAGAGCATCATTTTATGTTATTCAAAATTATAGATTTTTCCACCTACTCATGCTGAATTTAAAGTTGAGTTTTTTTTCTGATCATGGAAAAATGACAGAAAGAAGGAAAACTTGGATTAATAGTCGGGTACACTAAAATTTGTGATAGTTAGGGATTTTAGCTTGATTCCTATAAAAGAGTTTAATCAAGAGTTTATTCACGTTCCTATTTAGTTTGTTTTCATATCAAGGAATTCCTATGCATAATCATTGACTTTTAAAAGTTTTTTGGCGTCTAATAGAGCACCTATTATTAAATTTCTAATAGCTCATCAACATCTATTTCCTAAAGTAGAGGACTTAGGCCGTTTGAGGGAGTATAACAAGAATGAAAGAGAAGCTCCCAGATTTTCAGACCTCTCAAAGATTTCTCAAGCATGTCTAGCCAATTTCTGATTTTCTTTGATAAATTTAAATCATAAAACACCCTGAACTTTATTACAAGCATGTTTTTCTACAACTTTCACCTGTATCTTACTTTGTTAAACTCTAGATTCTCATATATTTTTTCTACTTGTTGCAGTAGCTATATTATTCCTATGATTGTGTTGCGCTCCTCTTAGTGATCCCTTTTGTCATTATGTTAATTGCATATATTACACCTTTGACTTGACTAGTAAATGCTTTTGTATGCGGACATGTAGTGACCATTACTTTGTAGTTTAATTATTTATTAAATTTGGTATGACTTTTCCTATCCACTTTATTTGTCATGTTTGTCTCAAGGTTTTTTTTTTTTGAACATTCACCTAGTTGTCATATTGATATTGTTGTTTCGACAATTTGTAACTTTGAAATTTCATTGTAACAATGATTTTTTTCCTGCCTTTCTATAAGTTGGCGTTTCACTTCAGAACTTCAATGTATGGTTTAGCAACATAATGAATAATTTTTATTTTGCTGATAGAAAAATATTAAATGATCTTTCTTGTTTAATATGAACTCATTTCTCACTTGGGGTGCAGCGGTCAGATATTTTCTTTTTTTGATAACCTATTTCTTTTACTGCAGACCCTCCATCCTTGTTAGTGACATCCTATTCCAATTTGATGAACCTCACACTTTGACAACATCACATCAATTACTGAGGAGGAAAGATGCTCCCCCAGGTTAAACTTTTTTTTGCCTTCCCTTTTAAAATATTTCACATGTGATGTTGCCCCATCTTCACAATGGAACACGCAATTATTCAGTACTTTTGATGTGGTGATTGAAAGTAGCATATTTCTATTATAATTTACATTAACAGAAATATAAGGAATGGATGTACTAAAACAATTGATTCTAGCACCTATCATGATCACCACAATATGAAAGGATCTTAGCTCTGCTACGATACATTGTTCAAATAATTGATTTTTCATTTCTTTTCAGTGTCTTTTAGGCTGGAAAGAGTGTAGCAATTAAGCAATCTAACATGAATCTTGGGGAGGTAGCTCAACTTGTTCATATATTTCAAACATACCTCCAATCTGTCTTTGCTTCCAATTTGTCCCTAGATATAAGGTCAACAGATTAATAGTGGCTTGAATCCATTACACACTGAATATGCCTGTTTCTTAGACAAACAATTAGTATTAACAAAACACAAAGGCTTGGGGTGAAACACTGTAGCCCATGCCACTTACACACACAATTCACTGTAGATTGTCACAATGATTTTTTTTTGTTTTTTTTTTCATTTTAGTCATTGAAGTTTTTTTCGACTTTGATTAAGTCCGTTTATGATCAAATTGATAGCCAATTTAGGTAAAATTTCCTAAGAAAGGGCATGATTGAAAGTTAGAGGACCAAAGTGAAAAGGATGGAGAAAATGGGTGGCGGTTTAAAAATTGAGGCTGAAAAGTTCTCTTTGGTCCTACTTTTTAAATGACAATCTTTTGGTCCTATAGTATTTTAAAAACTCATTTTTGGTATACAACTTTATTTTTTTTATTTTTCAGTTCTTGTTTGAGAGAAGAGAGATAGACACAGGATTTTGGTGTTAGAGAGAGAAAGTCGTTGGTTGACACCATTCTGGCCATTAAAAATATTGATATGGTAATCACAGGTTCCATTCGATGAGAGAAATTTCACTTGACTGTTATTTCACCTTAAAATGACCCAAGAATATAGATCTGAACTAAAAAAGTTTTTAAGTTTCAGGTTGATTTTTTGTTTTGGACTGATTTTTTTGTTGTTTAAAGGCTTAAAGGGGTTTATGTAAGTCTAGGATTTTTTAGGCATTTCAAAAAATGGTTCAATATTGAATTTTTAAGGTTAAAAGACCCCTGCCCTAATTTTTCAGTGTTGGAAACTGGTTGTGTTGGACAACAAAAATAAATAAAAATAAATAGTAAGGCACGTGTGTTGCCCTTGCTTTCGGGCTTAGGAATTGGTCCCTTTGGCCTAAACTCTTGGGCTCCTTTTTAAAAGGCTTTCGTTCATTTTTTCCTTCATTTAAACAAAATCAAAGAATTTATTTTTTAAAAAAAATCATACACCAATTATTTTTTTAGATTATGCTAGGATAAATTTGTTTTTTTTTTATCATTTTAACCTTTTGTTTTGAAAACATAACTTTTTTTATAGAGTTATCCCGATCTCATAATCAAGGTTGTGAATTTGACAGGTTAACTCGGATTGACTTGAGTTTTTTTTTCCCTTCAATTTTGTACTTCGACCATGGATTGGTTTGGAATTGGCCTTTGTATTTTTTTTATTTGTTTTTTTTGGGGGTAATTCTGTTCTTATGACTTGGATCATAAGTTTAACATGTTTTTATAGGTTTACTCGAGTTGTTTTTTTTAGTTTCTTTTTTTTAATTTAATATTATTTTTTATTTTTATCCTTCAATATTTGATTGATTGAAATTGAGTTTTGTAGGTTTTTGGAGGATGAAGAGTTTTCTCTCTTGTTCTTTCAATAATACTGATTACAAGATATATAGTAGATGAGGCCACTAAATTAGGAAGGTCGCGAAATCAAAAAATAAAAAATAAAAAAGAGCAAATCTCTAGGCTAGAAAATAGAAAACAAAAACTCTTAAAAATATGAAATAGTAATTCCAGATTTTATTTGCCATATCACTTCCTATTTTATTTCCTCAAGTTGGTGCATAGATATCTATTATGTCCAACTTGCTTACAAAGAGCTGAAAACTAGGTCTAAAAAGTTCTTTGGTGAAGATATCAGCTATTTATTGGGTAGTAGTAACAAAAAGCATGCACAAAGCTCCAATATCAATCTTCTTTTTTATGAAATGTGTGGCAATCTCTACATGATTTGTATGATCATGCTGCATTGGATTTTGTCCAATACTTATTATTGCTTTGTTGTTACAATACAATTTCATTGGCATATTCACAGGAAGTCGTTTCAGCCATAACATTTCACAAACTCCATTAGTCATAGCTCTATATTCTGCCTCACTATTGTTTGCTATGTAGTTTTCTGAAAGAGTAAACCCTTGCCTGGTGTACTTTTCAAGTATTTGAGAATCTGATAAGTTGCCGCAAGATGTTTTGCGTAATGTAAGTGCATAAACTGACTTATTAAACTTATAACAAATGCAATATTGGGCCGCGTATTGATAAGTAAATCAACTTTCCCATCAACTTTTGATATTTTGTTGTATTCACCTGATAACCTTCCTTGTCATCTCCAAGTTTGTAATTGGAATCTATTGGAGTATCTGTTGGCCTACTACCACTCATCCTAATCTCCTTAAGAAGATCAAGGACATACTTCCGCTGTCCCCTTCTTTGACCGAGCAATTTCCATTCCAAGAAAATACCTCAAAGACCCTAAATCCTTAATCTCAAATGTTTATAAGAGGGAAGACTTCAACCAAGTCATCTCAAGTACATCATCTCAAGTAAGAATAATATTGTCTACATACACAATTAGTACTGCTCTCTTGCTATCCGATGAATGTCTTATAAACGTTGTATGATCAGTTTAGTATACCTTTAACTTTTTAACAAATTGAGTGAGTTTCTCAAACCAGGTTCTTGGTGACTATTTTAACCCATATAAGGACTTCTTCAATTTACATTTTTGAGCCAAACTTTTCACAAAATCCTGGAACTGCATCCATGTATACTTCTTCCTCTAGGTCTCCATTAAGGATGCATTTTTCATATGCAACTGTTGCAGAAGCCAGTCACAATTAATTGCAATTGACAAGAACTGTACTGTCACAAAGTTGAGCTTTGCTATTGGAACAAATGTCTTTATGTAATCAATGTCAAAGGTCTGTGTGAATCCCTTGACAACCAATCAACCTTTATATCATTCTAGGCAGTCATCGGATTCATGCTTGACTGTAAATAGCCATTTGCACCCTATAATTGTCTTTCCTCCTGGTAGATCAACTAACCTCGACGTACCTTTTTTTTCAAGAGCTTCTCCTCAAAAACCTCTTTCCATTTAAGAACTTTTAGAGTATCAGTACAAAATTAGGAATCTCCATACCAGACAATTGTGAGGTAAAGACACAAAAAACAGGTGAGAGATTTTCATAAGACACATAATTAAACAATGGATCCTCACACCCTTACGGATAGCAATGGAAGGATCAAAATCACTGGATTCAGGATTAGAACCAGACTTGGGTTTAGAACTAGAAGACTCGGAACTTGAAGTTGAAATAAACTAAATCTGAGGTATGAATTTAGTGAGGATATTACATGGACAGTTTATGGATTCTAGGCAGTGCAAAGGATTGGACAAATCTTTCTTTTGAGTTGTCCTCTGTCATGAGTAGACAACATCAAATGGTATTAATATTGTGGTTCTGGTTTCTATTTCTCTTCTGTTAGGATCATGACATGATGTTGTAGGAAGACCTGACTTTTAAGTATCTAAAGAACTTGGTTCACAATTTGTGTTTTTAGATTGAATGATCATAGTTGAAGAAAGATCATATTGTGAGTCGTCAGTTTGAGAAAAAGACAGCCAACTCTTTGTTTTGGTTCTTCTGGAAGATGATTATAATTCAAAAAAAGTAACATCCATTGTTACAATTTTTTTTTTTGGGTTCAAAACATTTATATCCTTTTTGAGTAAGAGCATAACAATTTTAATTTTTTTTGCTCGAGGTTCAAGTTTTCCTTGATTATGACTATGAATATGCCATCTGTTATTTCACAATCTCAATATTTAAAAAGTGTGTCAACTAATATGCATTAGATTTTAAGCTCCCTAACGACTTTATATATTTTTACGGTTATAAAAAGATGATTTGACCTGCGACAAGGAGCAAGTTGTTGTCTATATTTGATGTTGCATCGTACCTTCTGTTTTTTCCTTCTTTCTTGTTATTAAGATTAACAGGGAAAGCCACACTGGTATCTCCTTGTATCTCCCTTGCGGCTGAACTAATTTTCTTGCTCTATCCTTCATCTATTGTTAGATTCTGGTATGCTTCTTAAGAACATGTCGTACCTCAAAACACAGCTATGTGAGTACATATGCTTAATTATATATACCACCAACATTACGAGAGAATTGATGAAAAGCATTTTTCATTGTCTACCATTGGAAGCAGACATGGTCATTTGATTTTTGCCAAAATGAAATGATATTCTTATTAAGGATTTATTTTTAATAAAAAAATAAACTTTGTGGAATGGAACACATAATCACTTAGAAGAGGTTTTATTTATTTATTAATCATTATGGTCTTTCTATTAACCATTTCCATTGATACTAGAATAAATATATTTTTGTCAAGAGTATATTCGTTATCTTGCTACATATCATATCAGATGGTTTCCTTTTTTCCTTGTTTTTAAAAGGACATCAAGAACTTAGTTTCTCTCCATTTAATTGTCAAGCTGCTCTATGAACTGTATCAGGAGTACTCTTTCATCCTTCTTTGGGTTTTCCCTTATGTCTATTTGGTTATGTTTCAGTGTTGCCGGCAACATCACCTCCTCATAATGCATTTAGGGAGAGAGAAGTAGCTTATTTTGCTGCTCGGGACCGTATTTTTTCAAGGGATGTGGGAGAAATGAGAGAACCCATTAAGGAGAAGCCACAGAAGGTGCTTGTGGTTGCCCATCGAATGATAGCTCATGCTTTGGGTCAAAACACAAGTCTGCGGAACCAAGGTGCTGCTGTTAGGGATGGCACAGGACATAGAGTGAAAACCGAAGAACAGCATGTCCAAGAAAAGGGCAAAATCGAACCTAATTCTAGCTCAGAAGCTTTTCAAGGGATTGCTTTCCTGCCTGACAAAAATATCAAGTCGTTCGGTAAAACAAAGAGCAATAATCATGGATCTTGTGCTTCATCACATGGTCAGAGGAATTCGCACCAAGTGCTGGTGGAAAGAGGCGGCACTTGTAATATCAGCAAATCTCAGAATCTAACAGGTAGAAATGGTACCAAGGACTACTCAAAAGAGGAACACGTGGGAGCTGCAAAGAGGATGTTTGCTCATGCATTAGGACGACACTTGGGCGATCAAACAACAAACAGTGACAGAAAGCGAGTTGATGACTGAGGGTCGAGCCGCCTTTCCATGGAAGGAATGGGGTATTGTTTCTTCATGACTGATTCTATAAAAATCCAAGAGGAGCTCTAGTTTCCATGATGACCATTTCATTGTCAAGTACAAGAGCCCAAGGTGATGTTGTGAAAGAGCTGTAGAACATGAGGTGCTGGAATCAATGATAACTGTCTCTGGCATAAGAAGTGATGAGGTGACCGATGTTTGATTCGGACTCGCAGAGCCAAATCAGCTGGTACTGCCTTACAGGAGGTGCATTTGTTGCTTCTCTCTTCTAAACCTGAACCATGCCTACTTATCATTTATTAGATCAAACATAAAGTATGTGATTGCAACTTTAGGAGCTCTAATTAATGTTTCACGAATTCCCGTTTTGCTATATGCACTGCAGACCTTCAGTGTCACTGGAACAGCCGCTCTACTATATATATATATATATATTTTAAATTAATATATTATATCTACTTTTAGTTAAGTTTTATTTTTGGTTGCACGGTCAGGACATTTTTACGCCGGTTTATGCATCAACCCACGCTAAGTATTGTGTTCTTTTGTGCATAAATTGCACTAAATTATGGGTCTATCTCTCATTGATCAATGCATTCAAAGAAATAAATTGTTGACGGTTCCAAGGTTTTGAACTCGAGAAACAAACCTTAATCACAGCCTATCCTTATGTTACTTGTATTAAGTTAAAATACCTGTAATTACGGCTGTTCAGAATAGACTCCGTACATCCTTTTATTTACCATGATTGTTACAATGACTTTAAATTATTTATTAAATAAATTTGATGGATGGATGGTTACTTGAAGTCATGGAAGAAAAATACCTATAACAGGTGTCCAAGTCACTGGGAAAAAAAAAAGCCAGGTGGAATTAAAAGTTGCCACCGCAGCGTTTACAAAAAATGAACAATTGTCATCATCTTTCTATTCTATTACAAGCTCTACAATCCCCAAATTTCCTAACACATGCTGTATTGAATATGAGTTGATCAACCAGTTTTTTACATTTTGCTCTCACAGACTATTCTCAAATTCATAAATCCATAGCCAACGCAATACGAAACAAGCAAATTCTGATTTCTGAACACATTGTTAAACTTCTTCTTCTTATTATTATTTTTACATGGATCTCTGTTTTTTTTAGGATAATTGTCGATTGATCATGGAAGCCCTTCTTATTATATGGGCCGTTGCAGTGTGAAAATCTAAAAATTCTATTGCATAAAAATATTGTTACAAAATATTAATGAACAGATCCTTCTAAAAATATTTGTCCACTTGTTTTAAGGTGATAAGGGGTGGTAATTTTGTGTATGATTTTATATTTTTTTTTATCAAAGATTTAAATGGATTGTTGCAAAAATATATTATACCAACCCTCATATCTCAAGTGATTTCAAATCAACTCAAAATATTTTATTTTAAAAACTTGATTATTGTTTTGTGATTATTATTTTAACTTGAAATTGTCTCTATTCATTTTAAAACATAATTTATTGAGACTAATATGTACAAGAAAACAAATGACGGAGAAAATAGATCCATAAAACTATACCCTAACAATTAAAGATTTCAACATTTCAATGACAAGAATAAGATTTAAAGGTATCATGTGACGATTTGAAATAGATCTTAACTTTTGATAATTTCACAAGTTTTGAAAAATGGGTGTGCATTTTTGAACATGGTGGGCTAATAAAACCCACATTGTAAGATTTTTGCAGTTTTTTTTTTTTACGAGAAATGACCTATATATGCCTCAAAATGACAAAATTTAATAACACTACTTACCTCATTGTCAAGAATGCATCTTCAAAGTATTTGATTATGACAATACTTGAATAAGTAAGAGTCACGATTGATTTGATTTGAATCATGTGTTGGCTTTCTAAGTTCAAGAATAAGTTTTTCAATAACCTTACCAGTGCAAAGAGTCATGATTGATTTGATTTGATTCATGTGTTGGCTTCCTAATTTCAAGAATATGTTTTTCAATAACCTTATCAGTGCAAAGAGTCATGATTTGATCCATGTGTTGACTTTCTAAGTTCAAGAATAGGCTTTTCAATAATCTTACCAGTGCAAAGAGTCATGATTGATTTGATTTAATCCATGTGTTGGTTTCTTGAGCTACTTGCATTTGAATTGTATTGTCCTTTGGGATTTTATTGTGCTTGAGAAGAAAACTTAGCTTTTTCATTAAAACTGAGAGCAAATATGAATTTTACAAGGGTATCTTTCAAATTTTTCATAGTTTGAGCATTTTGAGTGTTGATTGATTCTTGTTTTTCAATGAATGCATGTAGTGTTTCCTCAAGATTTCTTCAATGACGCCAAAAACTTGACACAATCAAATGATTGATGTATTCTTCAAAGTGCATGAGTGTCAAAGTAATAAATAATCCGGAAAAATCAGGATCGATCCACTTGGATGTTAATTATACAAAAACCACAAATAATAAAAGAAAAGAGTTGAAGAAAACTTTGAGATGTAATATTAAAATAAAGATTAAACAAATATAAAATAATTATCAGGGTTAGAGGATCTACTAATGGTATTGTATACTCCAAACGTTTTTTATTACTCAACTAAAAATCACACACAAAGAAGGTTCCAATCGGATGATTTATCATTAATGACTTATTTTAATTTATTAACATCATCATATTAATTATCTTATTTGAGTAACGCTAATACTTGTAAATGTTATCAATTATTCATGGTGTTAACTTATATCAACAATAAATCGAGTTTCTTTCATAGCACAAGTGTCGATTATCCATACAATAATCTATGAAAGGATAAAGTATTTGTTATGTCAAGAGTTGTACACCACGAATTTAGACTCACCACTTAACAAGCAAGGTATTAATATAGAGTACGATAACAATTATAAAACATGTTAATAGCAATTTTTTTAAAATATAAACATTAAAGTCTATATTAAATTTGTACTATACTTCTATTCTTACACTATTATTTTAACTTTTTTACCTTGGCAAAAATAAACTTAACTAAACATAATAAATAAGAAAATATAAATAAATAAGATAAGAACATAACTATGATATAAATTAACTAAGTATAGTGAAAGAAATGATAATCATAGACAAGAGATTAATGAGAATATACCATGGAATAAAACTTGAACAATAAAAAAATAAAAAGAAAGAAAACAGGACCAATATCTTGATCTGAAAAGTAAGATGCCTAAATATATGACAAATACCTCATTTTATAGGCTAAAATCTAGAAGTATTAATTTAGTGGCTAACTATTACTTTGATGACTAACTATTAATTTTGTGGCTGGACAAAACATCATTGATAACATCAGAATTTGAATAGATGATCTCATGAAAGTTGTGGGTATTTGTCTTAGATTTCCAACTAAAAAAGAATAGGTTCATTTGAACTTCTAGAACTCGAGATATGGGTTGAACACCATATAATATCTAGGTTGTAGGACAAATTCAAACTTCTTTTCTGTTGTTAAGATTTGAATTTTAAAATGACAGTCATAAATTAGATATTACAAACGAATTTACCAACGGATTTCACCGACTGGTTCATTGGTAATTATATTCATACAAATGACACGTCATTGTATATTTTGACTTTTTTGAATTCTTTTTTTTTCCACTGTAATTCCCTCGGTATATGCCGATGAAATATTTTTATCGGTGTTTACCGATGGATATAGCGAGTGAATACTCTATTGGTAAAATTCACCACAATCTATCAACAAAATATTTTTGTTGGTGTTTTCGTTTGTATTTGCTAATTTTCTAGTAGTGGAAGAAAGCACAAGGAGGATGAAATTTGAAAAAAAAATGAATGATCACAAACAAAATAAATAGCAATTAATAGAATGAGGATAAAATTTAAAATATTAAAAAATTATAAGGGGTGAGATTGAAAAATATTTGTAATTTAATAAGGATGAAATCAGTGAAAAAATATCATTAAAAAAAAATAAGGATAAAATTTAACAGGAAAAGCACAGGAAGGATGAAATTAAAAAGTAAAATTAAAATGATCACAGATAAAATAAATAACAATTAACAGAATGAGGTCCAAATTTAAAAAATTGAAACATTATATGGGATGAAATTGAAAGATATTTATAATTTGATGCTATTCATAAATTAAAAAATGACAAGGGTTAAATTGAAAAAAAAAATATGAGCAACTCAACATATGGTAAACCACAAAAAATAAAAAAAGTATAAAATTAAGAAAAAAACAAAAAAAACTGGACAAACTTTTTAAACCTTGTCCAATTTCTAAAAGTTATAACACTTAAAATCTTGGATCTGAATTAAATCAAAAAACTAAATTATCAAAAAATTTAATTTTAAAGGATGAAATCAGTGAAAATATTATTAAAAAAATTGCAAAAGAAAAAAAAAGAGCAAAGAAAAAAACGAGGATAACTTTTGATAAAAAAAAAAAACCCAATGAGAATGAAATTTGAAAAAAAAAACAATTTTAAAAATGAACACAAACAAAATAAATAGCAATTAAAATAATAAGAACCAAATTTGAAAGATAATAGGGGTGAAATTGAAAAATATTTATAATTTCATGAATCATTTAGAGATTAAAAAATAACAGATGGTGAAATTGAAAATCAATGATTGGCAAACCGTAAAAATAACAAAACAAAGCAAAAAAAAGGATAAAAAATTAAAATTAAAATTAAAAACAACACCTTAAAAAAAGAAAAAAGAAAGGAAAAGGCCTAGGGAGGATGAAATTTGAATTTTTTTTAAATTGATGTCAAACAAAATAAATAGCAGTTAAAAGAATAAATACTAAATTTAAAAGATAAAAAAAATAATAGGAGATAAAATTAAAAAATATTTATAACTTGATAGATTCTTCATATATTTAAAAATGAGATGGAGTGAAATTAAAAACTATTTGTAATTTAAAAAATTATATATATATATATATATTAAAAAAAAAGGAATGAAATTAAAAAATATTTATAATTAAAAAAGATTCTTCATGTTTTTCTTTCCTTCAAAAGCCTTGAATCTGCTGCAAGAAATGTTGGAGCTTAGAATCACACTTAAAAGTAAGTCGTATGTATTTTGTCAATAATCTGGTATTGATTGGTTACTGATGTCAGCTCATGGCTTTGAAACTTCCAAATCCTTCCCTTAATTTTAGTCCTAATCATGGGCCTACGAAATTAATGTAATAATTTATTAAACTTCAATAAAGAAATTTAATAAATATTTAGTCGTAATTTTAAAAACACTTTTTTTTTATCATAAAACATTTAAAATATAAGAAGAGATGCATTCAGAAAGAAAAAGTTACTTCTGGTAAACATTAAGATGTATAAATTATGTACGGAAGAACATTTATTTTTTCTTTATTTTTATAACCTTTCTACGTTTTTAATCTGTAATTCTGTGAAATGCATATGTCCGCTGTTGCTGCGGCCATCTCACCTGTACTTTCTAACGTCAACCATAAAAAGTAGGAACAATAATTATCTTTGAGAACAGAATTTATACAGAATTTGGACACCAAGCATACAAGGCAACCAAGGCAGCAACCAACCAGCAGCCCCTCATATCTCCCTCTTTGCAGTCTCTGCCATATACAAAAATAAGGAAAACCCTAGCATGATTTTGCACGAGTACAACAAAAAATATCTGCAACCAAGAATCTTTTTTGTCCCCAATAAGAAAAAGAAAGCTTCAACCTCAAAGCATACCATGAGATATGCCACTCTCATGTACCGTCAGATATGATGATCGTTTTGATCCTAGACGAAATCAATCCCATTGATACATGAATATTCATGAAGCCGCAGCCTTGAAATGAGTTCCGGTTTTGCCTGAAAAATTTATCTGCCTGAGGGACACGAAGGACATTAATACTCATACTCTGGTGGATAGGTTTATAATTTTTTCTGCCTACAAACTAATCTTCATAGATATTACTCCCCTTAGCAGAACAACTCCATGAGTTTCTCTTAATAGAGTGCAATAATTCCTCGTGCTTGCTTCACAAGGGCTACGTTCAGCCATTGGTTAATGAAGTTGACTTGGATGCTAAAGCGTGTAGTAAAGATTGGTTGGCGAGAAATTTTTCTCTCAGCATAACATTGTAGTCATGCAAACGATGGAGATTCTTCAGGATATCAGACATCTCTACTTCAGATCCAGCATTGAATTCTGCAGCCAAAAACAACACACTTGTATGAACAAAGCAACTATGAAACGGAATAAAACATAGATGACAAATCAAATATTTTCTCAGATGCAAAGGTTGCGTTGTTTCATGTCTGATCAATCATCAATACTTGTGACCCATACATCACAACTTATAACTTGCTACGTCAATTTATAAGCACTTTTAGAAAGATTTGTTTGTATGTAAATTATTTTCCTTTATTTAAGATCTATTTTCATCAGAATCTTCTAATCAGATAGGCAGCTTGATGAACAAACTCTGTGTGTAATGTACTGCTGGTGATGGCAATTTATTTGGGTCTTTTCAATATCATATGGTAACACATGTTGAACTGAAGTGTCATGACTAGAGCTAAATTCTTATGCTTGATCGTTATTTCTTCTTTTTTGGAAAAATTTAAGTTCTACAATCTTAAGTATCACATGACCAGTAATTTAGGAATGCAATTGGGATCTCCCAAGTAAATCAACCTTGAAACCAAGAAAGCTGTCCCTCCTAAACCCAACCTTGAATTGAATTTTTCCCAATTAACATAGGTGAATGAATTAACATCTGCGCTTCTTCTGTACCTCAAGTTATTGCCTTCAAGTTCCTAAAGACATCTAATGTCGAAATACATGCCAAGAAGTGTCCTAACACTACTTAAAGCTTTCAAATCATTGCTGACATTGCATCCATGCCTACTATTAGGGAAGCACCAGCCTCAAAAGCCCAATACTAAAGCTGCATTCTCCTTACAGATCAAGGAGCTTTATCATTTGGGATCAATGCTCCACATTAGTTGATTAGGTAGTAATACCTTGGTGCAAAATTTGCCTTCATTTCAGGTTTAAACACAAAGGCCAAGCAGAAATCTCAAATTTTATGGCCATGACTAGTTAACATAGTCCACTGTATTGGTTGAGCTTAAGTCATTACAGTTGATACAGGGTGCATAGTTCAGACCTTTTTTCCTTTCTGTTTTCATCACTTCTTTTTCGACACGATAACCAAATTTCAGCTGCTAGGTAAGGACTCGTACACCCCCCCCCCCCCACCCCCCACAACCTTCAAGATTATTAGATAGATTAACAAGTGTGAACTGGATGTTCTTTTTCACAAACCTTTCAGGTGCTTTGGAAGCTTGTGATGCTTTAAATTTTATTTCT